>Ga0335075_10000045_pt1 | contig 262392 bp, 245 predicted proteins | sample Lox_Sample_24_FD_206723 | JGI IMG/M metagenome (GOLD analysis project Ga0335075, IMG submission 206723) | Soil microbial communities from Loxahatchee National Wildlife Refuge, Florida, United States - Lox_Sample_2.4 | ecosystem: Environmental > Terrestrial > Soil > Wetlands | place: USA...
CGCTGGTTGAGGTGTGAAGGACGGAGTCCTGAGCCTCGAAACCCGGCGAGTCGAGAAGCAGCCTGTAGTCGTCGCGGTCGTTCGGTTCACCGGGTTTCGAGGCTCGCTCCGCTCGCACCTCAACCAGCGTCCGGGAAGGCGTGCCTGGAGCTCTGCGGTGTCGAGGGGATGGGTGGTGTCGCGATGCATGGCGCCCGTGACGGCGCGCTGGTTGAGGTGTGAAGGACGGAGTCCTGAGCCTCGAAACCCGGCGAGTCGAGAAGCAGCCTGTAGTCGTCGCGGTCGTTCGGTTCACCGGGTTTCGAGGCTCGCTTCGCTCGCACCTCAACCGGCGTCCGGGAGAGCGTGCCTGTAGCCCTGACGGGCTGGTGCTGGTCAGGGCTGCAGGGTCTCGAGCGGGATGGTGCCGAGATGGTCGTGCTGGAAGGTGAGTCCGTTGGGACTTCGCCAGACGAACGAGGTGTCGTCGGTCTTGTCGTAGCGCCAGCGGGTGTGGGTCTTCGCCCGGTGATGTCGCCGGCACAGCGGTGCGATGTTGCAGTCACACGTCGGACCGCCACGGGCGGCGGGGTCGATGTGATCGCAGTCCGCCCGCCGGGCTCGGCGTTGGCACCAAGGGAACACGCACGTGTGCTGGAGCAGGACCTGACGCTCGCGGAGCCGGTCCGGGACTTCGTAGGCATCGACGTGGACGTGATCGGTTAGGTCGATGACCGGCTTCACGATCACCTGGGTGTCGGGGTTGGCACACCAGGTCTTGACCTGATCGGCCGAGACGAAGGAGCGGGTCTTTTCCACCCGGGCGAGGTCCAGGTCGGTGCTGGCACCGGCGAGGGCGGCCTCGGAGAGGTGGACGTGCAGCAGGACCTGGCGGGGCTTGGGCCGAACCTCCGGCTCCGCCGCCGCGAGATCGAGCGAGAGCTGGCGCCGAGCCAGGTCGCCGACGGCGATGGAGCGGCGGACGTCGAGTGGGGCGTCGAGGCCGAACGCGCCGAGGTCGCGCGCGCGTCTGGCGACGGCGTCCTCGAGGTCGAGGGCGTCGGCAAGGTCGAGGGTGCCGTGGACGTCGACGCAGCCGTCGAAGGAGACCTGGCGGGTCTCGATGTCGAAGTGCCGTCCCTCCTGCGCGGCGACCTGACGCGCCATGGCTTCGTCGGGGTCGAAGCGGACTCGCGCCTCCTCGACGGTCCGGTCGAGCTGCGCGATGGACACCTTGTGCGCCACCGGGGCGAGGTGCGCGTCGACGTACGCCGCACCCGCCATCGGGAGGTCGACGGTGGACTTGGCGATCCGCCGCGCCTTCCACACCGGAAGGTCCAACGACTGGACCCGGGCGTAGAGCCGCGGGAGCCGGTGGGCCAGCTCGACCGCCTCACCCAGATACATCCGCCCGGCATCGGAGGAGAGCCCGAGCGCTGCGGCGAACTCCAGCACGCTGAACTCGGCGACCAGCGGGGCACCCGGCCCCGCGATCGTCAACGCCTCCTCGGCGCCGGCGACCAGCACTGCGGCGTCATCCAACGAATCAGTCGAGTGCATGCCGGCCCAGGCGACCGCGGCGGCGAGCTGGTCAGCCTCGCCCCGCATCACCACAGTGCGTCGGGCGCCCACGTAGGCGAGCAACGCGGGTGCGTTGTCGCAGTCGTGGAGTTCCCGAGTGGCCATACAAAGATGGTAGAGGCGGGCGCCGACAGTCTGGATCCGTCTTCCACAGCGGCCGGGAGTGCTCGCTCGGCGCTGCTTCTCTGCTCACCGGGTTTCGAGGCTCGGCGCTGGGGCGCCTCGCACCTCAACCGGCGTCATGTTCGGGGCCGTCGTACCTGGCGCTGCTTCTTGGCTCACTGGGTTTCGAGGCTCGGCGCTGGGGCGCCTCGCACCTCAACCGGCGTCACGTTCAGCGGCCGTCGTACCTGGCGCTGCTTCTTGGCTCGCGGGGTTTCGAGGCTCGGCGCTGGGCGCCTCGCACCTCAACCAGCGTCACGTTCAAAGACCGTCGTACACGGCCCCTTCTCCTGGCTCACCGTTTCGAGACTCAGGACTTCGTCCTTCGCCCCTCAACCAGCGTCGGGCGGAGGGTCCTCCCGCTCGGCCTATGTCAGGCGCTGAAGGTGCGGCGGCGCATGGCGAAGATCCAGCGGCGGCGGGGGTGTTCGGAGACGGACCAGAGCAGGTCGTCGGGGCGGGTCCAGGTGAGGTCCTCGGGGCCCATCGGGGCGGCCCAGCGGTGGCGGCGCAGGGCGCCGGGGGCGCCGGCGTACACGGAGCCGGGCATCCAGGGGCCGTGCGAGCGGGTGAGGTAGTGCCGTCCGCCGGCGACGACGACGCCCTGCGTGCGGACGACCGCGCCGTCCTCGACGACCACGGGGTACGACGCCCCCGCGTCGTCGGCGACGAGCAGCGAGGTGGCGGGGTCGAGTGGGTAGCGCGCGATGCGCCGGGTCTGGCGGGCGTTGCCGTACTCGCCGACGACCAGCGCAGGCCCGTCGGGATCGAGGGAGCAGAAGGAGTAGCGCAGCCTCTCCACCCCCTCGGCCGTCCGGGCGCGGTAGGTGGACCGGACCGGAAGCACGTACTCGTGCCCGTGCACTCCGCCCGGCACCCGAGCCAGGTCCTCGAGACGGCACAGCTGCAGCCCGCGCCCGGTGGCGGCGACGTACAGATGAGGGCCGTGCCAGACCAGCCCGCCGGCATGCACGTGCACCGGCTCCAGCGACGGGGTCACGAGCAGCACGTGCCGGTAGCGGCGCCGGTCGAGGTCGAGGAAGGTGACGCGCGCGCCGTGCCCGCCCTTGGAGTACCAGCTGACCACCAGGATCCGCCGCCCCGGGAGCACCCCCGCCTCGGTCGATGAGGTGATGCCCTGCGGCCACCAGTGCGGGTCGCGCCGGTCCGCCGCGTCCCACGTCAGCGCCCGCCGTACGGCGAGGCCCGGCGCCAGCGTCCGGCGGGCGCGCCGGTCGAGTGACGCCAGGACGCCGTCGAGCCCGACCCGCTCGCCCACCGGGGTGAGGCCCTCCGCGGTCCGGACCAGGTGCACTCCCGCGCTCGCCGCCATGCGGGCAACGTAGCCTCGGCCCGGTGAGGAAGCAGGTGGTCGGCGCCGCGGTCGTGCGCGCCGGGAAGGTGCTCGCGACCCGTCGTACGGCGCCGCCTGCGCTCGCCGGCCGGTGGGAGTTCCCGGGCGGCAAGGTCGAGCCGGGGGAGCAGCCCGCGGACGCGCTGGAGCGCGAGATCGCCGAGGAGCTCGGCTGTGGCGTCGAGGTGACCGGCTGGCTCGCCGGGTCGGCCGCCATCGGTGACACCCATGAGCTGCGGGTGGCGACGGTCCGCCTGACGAGCGGCGAGCCCGACCCGGTCGAGCACGACCAGGTCCGCTGGCTCGGTCCCGACGAGCTGGGCGAGGTGGACTGGCTGGAGCCGGACCGCCCGTTCCTCCCGGAGGTGGGGCACCTGCTGCGCCAGGCGCCCGCGAGTGTCCTGCGCGCGATCCTCTTCGACGAGGACGATGCCGCCGCGGTGACGGCGCGCCTGCGCGCCGAGGGGTACGACGCCTGGGTGACCCGCGAGCGTCTCGCCGGCGAGGACGATGACGAGGACCATCCCTGGGCGGTGCTCACCGACGCGCCCGAGCTGCTGCTCGAGCTGCTCGTTGACGAGTACGACGGTTGGCTCGATCGGGAACAGTCCGGCCCCGAGAGCCGTTGGCAACCACCGAGCCCGCTCGAGCTCCCGACGCAGCCGCGCCGGATCAAGAACCTAGGAACGAACACATGACCGCTGACCAGCGACTCCTCCTCGTGCACGCCCACCCCGACGACGAGTCGATCGGCCAGGGCGCCACGATGGCCAAGTACGCCGCCGAGGGCCGCGGCGTCACGCTCGTGACCTGCACGGCGGGCGAGATGGGCGAGATCCTGGTCCCGGACCTGGAGCACCTGGCCGCCGACCGGGAGGACGGGCTCGGCCCCCACCGTCGCGAGGAGCTGGCGAGCGCGATGAAGGCGCTCGGCGTCACCGACCACCGGTTCCTGGGCGGGTTCGGCACCTACCGCGACTCCGGGATGAAGTGGCACGAGGACGGTCACGCCGTCGCCGCCGACGAGACCGACCCCCGCGCCTTCGCCAACGCCGACCTCACCGAGGCGTCCGACCACCTCGTCGCGGTCATCCGCGAGGTCCGCCCGCAGGTGCTGGTCACCTACGACCAGTTCGGCGGCTACGGCCACCCCGACCACATCCAGGCGCACCGGGTCGCGACGTACGGCGCCGCGCTGGCCGCCGTGCCGTCGTACCGCCCCGACCTGGGCGCGGCCTGGGACGTGCCGAAGATCTACTGGGGCGCGATGTCCGAGAGCCGGATGCGCGAGAGCCTGCGGGCGCTGCGCGACGCCGGTGACACGACCTCCTTCGAGGGGATGGACCCCGACGGGCCGCTGCCGCACTTCGTCACCCCCGACGAGCACCTCGCCGCCGGCGTGGACGCGACCGAGTACGTCGACGCGAAGATGGCCGCGCTCGCGGCGCACGCCACGCAGATCACGACGGACGGCCCCTTCTTCGCGCTGAGCAACAACGTGGGCGCGACGGCCTGGGGTGTGGAGTACTACCGGCTCGCCAAGGGCCAGGTCGGCGAGGTCGGCGAGGACGGTCTGGAGACCGACCTGTTCGCCGGCCTGTAACGGTGACGACGCTCGCCCGGGTGGCGGCGCTGGTGGCGCTGCTCGCCCTGGGCGCCCTCACCGCCGTCGCCTCGGTGGCGCTGCACCAGCTGTGGTGGGGACTGCTCCTGGCGGTCACCGCCCCGGCGGCGGTTCTGGTGGCCCTGCCGCCGGGCTGGTGGGCGCGGCTGCCCTTCGCCGTCGGCTGGATCGCGATGGTCGGCTACCTCACCGTCCCGCGACCCGAGGGTGACTTCGTGATCGGCGACGGGCTCGCCGGCTACGTGCTCCTGGCCGCGGCGATGGCGTTCCTGATCGGCGCCCTGGTCACGCTCCCGCGGCGGGGGGCGCGGGGTGCTGTCCCCACCGGAACCTAGGATGACCCGCGTGACGAACAAGAGCGAGCGGGCCGGCGGCCGGGCGGTCATCCTCGTGGTGCTCGCCCTCGCCCTGCTCGTCGCAGGAGGCTGGGCCGCGGCGTACGCCGTCGCCGGCGACAAGGTCCCGCGCGGCACCACCGTGGCCGGGGTCGACGTCGGTGGACGCACGGAGGCCGAGGCGGTCCAGGCCCTGGAGGACGGACTGGCCGAGCGCCTCGACGAGCCGATCACGGTCTCGGTCGGCTCGGCCACCGAGGAGATCACCCCCGCGGAGGCGGGGCTCTCGATCGACCTGCGGGCCTCGGTCGAGGCCGCCGGTGGCGGTCGCAGCTGGAAGCCCGGTCGGCTCTGGGACTACTTCACCGGCGGTGCGGACCTCGAGCCGGTCGTCCAGGTCGACGACGCCGCGATGGGCGAGCTGCTCGACCGGCTCGGCTCCGAGGTCGGCACGCTGCCGAAGGACGGGAGCCTGGAGTTCGAGGGCTCCGAGGTCCGGCGGGTCGAGCCGGAGGCCGGCGAGGCGATCGACCCCGACGTGGCGGCCGAGGCCATCACGGCGGCGTACCTCGCCGACGACCCGAGCGTCGAGCTGACGCTGATCCCGACCGAGCCCGAGATCGACGAGGCCGACGTCCAGGACGCCCTCGACAGCTTCGCCAACCCGGCCCTCTCCGGCCCGGTCACCCTGGTCTTCGGCGACTCGCCCGTCCGGCTCGCGCCGCGCGACTTCGGCGACGTGCTCGGCGTCAAGGCCGAGGGCGGTGCGCTGGTGCCCGACATCGACCAGGAGGCGCTGAAGGCGCTGGTCGACGCCGGCATCTCCGAGGACGGCGCCCCGGTCGACGCGACGGTCGTGCTGCGCAACGGCAAGCCCAAGGTGGTCCCCGCCAAGCCGGGCGTCACCTACGAGCCGGCCGCGGTCGCGACGACGTTCCAGCAGCTGCTCACGCAGCCGTCGGGGAAGCGCGAGGCGGAGGTCGAGGCGACCGTCGCCGAGCCGGAGTTCACGACCAAGGACGCCCGCCAGCTGCGGATCCGGGAGAAGGTCTCGACGTTCACGACGTACTACCCGCCCGCGTCGTACCGCGACACCAACATCGGCCGCGCGGCCGAGCTCGTCGACGGCACGGTCCTCAAGCCGGGTGAGACGTTCTCCCTCAACGACATCGTCGGCGAGCGCACCGTCGAGAACGGCTTCACGACCGGCACCATCATCAGCAACGGGATCTTCAAGGAGGATCTCGGCGGCGGGGTCTCCCAGATGGCGACCACCACCTTCAACGCCGCGTTCTTCGCGGGCCTGGAGGACGTCGAGCACAAGCCGCATTCGGTCTACATCGACCGCTACCCGGTCGGGCGCGAGGCCACCGTCGCGTGGGGCGCGGTCGACCTGCGCTTCACCAACGACACGCCGTACGGCGTGCTCGTCGACGCCAAGGTGATCAAGAGCGCGGGCCGGTCGCAGGGCACGGTGACGGTGAGCATGTGGTCGACGAAGGTCTGGGACATCACCACGACGACGTCGGACCGCTACGCCTTCACCAAGCCGGCCACCCGCACGCTGACGACGCCGGACTGCGTCCCGAACCAGGGGTACGGCGGCTTCGACGTCGACGTGAAGCGGTTCTTCAAGAAGCCGGGCTCCGACACGGTCGAGAAGACCGAGAACTTCCACACGACCTACATCCCGAGCGACACGGTGGTCTGCAAGAAGCCCAAGCCGGAGCGCGGGCCGAACGCCGGGCAGTAGCCGGTCCGCTCAGCCGGACTACCGAAGGGGAGCCAGGTAGCGGTAGCGGTGGTGCTCGGTGAAGCCGAGCCCCTCGTAGAGCCCGAGTGCGGGCGTGTTGTCGCCCAGCACCTGGAGGTACGCCGTCGTCGCGCCCTGCTCGGCCGCCCACTCCAGCAGGGCCGCCAGCACCCGGCTGCCCAGTCCCTGGCGACGTCGGTCAGGGGCGACCTCGATCGTGCGGAGACCGACCCAGTCCCGGTCGAAGGTCGCGACGCCCGAGGCGAGTTCGCCGATCCGGGCGACGGCATGGAGGCCGTCGCCGCGACCGGGGGAGACCTCGACCTCGACGCCCCCGTCGGCCTGCGGGAGGGCACGGCGCACGCGCGCCACGCCCGCCAGCTGGAAGACGGTGTCGGCGTCGGTGCTCTCCGGCCCCCACCCGCGGCCGAGGAAGAGGGCCTCCTCGGGGGAGTCCGGCAGCACGGCCGCGACCGGCCGGCCGGTGCGGGCGGCGTACCACTCGACGACGCGGTCGTAGTCGTCGGCGACGCCGGAGGGCTCGAAGGCGAGCACGGAGTTGGCGCGGCGCGCCCGCGAGGTCGCGGAGTGCCGCAGGACCCAGGCACCGACGGGCTCGGTGTCGAGGTCGGCCCACATCGCCAGGGACCGGGTCTGGGCCTCGACCGGCGAGACCCGGTGCCGGACCGAGGGGCGGGGCGGCACCGGCTTGCCGGAGACGATGTCGGAGAGCGCGATCTCGACCGGGGCGCCGTCCTCGGGCAGCACCACGCAGCTGGTCGCGGTCCACGCGGTGCAGACGCCGAGCAGGTCGGTGAGGGCCGGTCCGCCGCTGGGACCCGTCTCGCCGCGGAGCACGCGGCGGACCACGATCCGCTTCCCCACGACGTGGGGTCCGAGCATGTGTTCGGTCACATGCTGAGGTCTGTCATCGTTCCGCACCCCGGGATACTAGGCTGGGGGACGAGCACTTGCTCCCATCAGCATTTCAGGAGGATTCGGTGACGTACGTCATCTCTCAGCCCTGCGTCGACCTCAAGGATCGGGCTTGCGTCGACGAGTGTCCGGTCGACTGCATCTACGAGGGCAAGCGGATGCTGTACATCCACCCCGACGAGTGCGTCGACTGCGGTGCCTGCGAGCCCGTGTGCCCGGTCGAGGCGATCTTCTACGAGGACGACGTGCCGGAGGAGTCGAAGGACTACTACGACGCGAACGTCGGCTTCTTCGAGGACCTCGGCTCGCCGGGTGGCGCGGCCAAGATGGGGGTCATCGACAAGGACCACCCGATGATCGCCGCCCTGCCCCCGCAGAACCAGGACCACTGAGCCGGATGTCGCGGGAAGCCGTCTCCGCGCGGCTTCCCGACTTCCCCTGGGACAACCTGACGGCGCACGCCGAGCGGGCCCGCGCCCACCCGGACGGGGTGGTCGACCTGTCGGTCGGCACCCCGGTGGACCCGACGCCGGAGGTCGCGCAGCACGCGCTGCGCGAGGCCGCCGACTCGCCGGGCTACCCGGTGACGATCGGGCGAGCCGACCTGCGCCAGGCCTGCATCGACTGGCTCGAGCGCCGGCACGGCGTGACCGGGCTCGGCCTGGACCGGGTGCTGCCCGTGATCGGCTCCAAGGAGCTGATCGGATCGCTGGCGATCCACCTCGGCCTGGGTCCTGGCGACCTGATCGCCTACCCGGCGCTGGCGTACCCCACCTACGAGGTGGGCGCGGTCCTCGCCGGTGCCCGGGCGGTCGCGACCGACTCGCTGACGTCGTTCGGCCCGGAGGTCCCGGCGCTGCTGTGGCTCAACTCGCCGTCGAACCCGACGGGCCGGGTGCTGCCGCCCGAGCACCTGCGCAAGGTCGTCGACTGGTGTCGCGAGCGCGGCACGATCCTGGTCTCGGACGAGTGCTACCTGGAGTCCGCCTGGGAGGCGTCGCCGGTCTCGGTGCTGCACCCCGACGTCTGCGGCGGCTCGCACGAGGGCATCCTCGCCATCCACTCGCTGTCCAAGCGCTCCAACCTGGCCGGCTACCGCTGCGCCTTCGTGGCCGGCGACCCGGCGCTGGTCGGCGAGCTGCTCGCCGTCCGCAAGAACCTCGGCCTGCAGATGCCCGGCCCGCAGCAGGTCGCGATGAAGGCCGCTCTGGACGACGACGACCACGCGCTCGAGCAGCACGGCCGGTACGCAGCCCGGCGGCTCCGGCTCCGGGCCGCCCTCGAGGGCGCCGGCTTCCGGGTCGAACACTCCGAGGCGTCGCTGTACCTCTGGTCGACGCGCGACGAGGACTGCTGGAAGACCGTCTCGGACCTCGCCGACCTCGGCATCCTCGTGGCTCCCGGCTCGTTCTACGGCGCCGCCGGCTCGCAGCACGTGCGGGTGGCGTTCACCGCCACCGACGAGCGGGTCGACGCCGCCATCGCCCGGCTCGCGGGCTGAGGGGACCGCGCTCAGGGCTGCGGTTTCATCACGGTATGCAGACCAGTTGACGCCTCCCACGGCGTACCCACCGTGGGAGGTGACGGCTCGTCTGCATACCGTGATGAACCTGCGACGACCCCGCCCCCACCGCCCCGCTCAGTCGAACACGTCCACGTGCACGTGGTCGCGGTGCTCCAGGATCGCGCGGTCACCTGAGCGCGCCGGCGGGTCGTAGTCGCGCCAGCCGTCGTCGGAGCGCCGGGCCTGCCAGATCTTGGCGTCGAAGATGACCGTCTGCACGTCGAGGCGCTCGGCCTGCGCGACGAGGTAGTGCGCGATCGCCCAGCCGCGGACCTTGTTGGCCGCGTTGATCGGCCGCACGAAGATGTCGACGGCGCGGCCCTCGTAGTGGGTGGAGCCCTCCATGTGGCCGGTGCCGACCCCGCCGGGCTCGAAGCCGCCGAGGGAGACGTCGCCGAAGACGGCCAGCGTCTCCTGCCGTACGACGTCGGCACGGCGCACCAGGCCGGTCGCGCGCAGCCCGTCGCGGGCCTCGGGGACGTCGGCGTCCACGCGGCAGCTGAACGCGGCGGGGGAGTTGCCGGTCAACGCGGACGCCAACACCCGGGCGTCGGCCTCGTGGTCGGCGTACGCGTCGGGGAACGCGGAGCGCTGCACGGTCTGCGCGGCGACGGTGACCTCCATCGAGCGGTAGCCGTCGACCTCGGCCAGGGCGTCGTAGAAGGCGTTGGTCGCGTAGACCGGGTCCATCACCTGCTCCTCGGTGCCCCAGCCCTGCGACGGCCGCTGCTGGAAGAGACCGAGCGAGTCGGCGTCGCCGTACTCGATGTTGGCGAGCTTGGACTCCTGGTACGCCGTCGCCAGGGCGATCGTCACGGCCCGCGCCGGCATGCCCCGTCGTACGGCGATGGCGGCGATCAGCGCGGCGTTCTCCGCCTGCTCGGGGTCCAGGACGACGGTCGAGTCGCCGACCGTCGCCGTGCACTGGTCGCTCGGCGTGAACGGGCTCAGGTCGCGGATCCGGTCGACGCCGACCGTCACCACCACCGCGCCGACCACCCCGACGCCGAGCAGCGCGATACCGGTGCGCAGGCTCATCTCGGTCGTCCTTCGGGGTCGGGAATGGTGCTCGCGCGCGGCCCGGACGGCCCGAGTCGTCCTCGCCGGCGCGCGGTGACAGTTCTAACCGACCCAGGTGAGAGGAACCTGGGAAACGGCCCCGGGCTCAGTTGGCGTGCAGCGCGGCGTTGAGCGTGACGCCCTCGGACTTCCACGGCACGGCCTCGATCGCGCCGGTGACCGAGTTGCGGCGGAACAGCACGTTGCTCGCGCCGGAGAGGCTCAGCGCCTTGACGATCTTGGGCTTGCCGTCCATGTCCGTGATCGTGACCTTGGTGCCGGCCGTGATGTAGGTGCCGGCCTCGACGACGCAGTCGTCGCCGAGGGAGATCCCGAGCCCGGAGTTGGCGCCCAGCAGGCAGCGCTGGCCGATCGAGATGACCTCCTTGCCGCCGCCGGAGAGGGTGCCCATGATCGAGGCGCCGCCGCCGACGTCCGAGCCGTCCCCGACCACGACGCCGCCGGAGATCCGGCCCTCGACCATCGAGGCGCCGAGCGTGCCGGCGTTGAAGTTCACGAAGCCCTCGTGCATGACGGTCGTGCCCGCCGCGAGGTGGGCGCCCAGCCGGACCCGGTCGGCGTCGCCGATCCGGATGCCGGAGGGGACGACGTAGTCGACCATCCGCGGGAACTTGTCGACGCCGTACACGCTGACGTGCTGGCCGGCGGCGCGCAGCCGGGCGCGGGTGAGCTCGAAGCCCTCGACGGCGCACGGGCCGGCCGAGGTCCACACGACGTTGGTGAGCAGGCCGAAGACGCCGTCCAGCGACAGGCCGTGCGGGACGACGAGCCGCGCGCTGAGCAGGTGCAGGCGCAGCCAGGCCTCCTCGGTGGTGGTGGGCGCGGCGGCCAGGTCGGCGATCTCGACCAGGCGGACCTCGCGGCGTACGCCGCGGACGTCGTCCGGGGTGGCCAGCGCGCTCAGCTCGGCGGGCGTCCCGGCGTCGGCCGGCTTCTCGCCCAGCGCGGGCGCGGGGAACCAGGTGTCGAGGACGGAGTCGTCGGCGGCGATGGTCGTCAGGCCGTAGCCCCAGGCAGCGGTGGTCACGGGCGTTCACTCTACGAGGGCCGGCGCCTAGGGTCATCCGGGTGGGCGACGACGAGACGGACGTGCGGCCGATCTTCGTGCTGCACGAGCACCACCGGCCGCGCCACCACTTCGACCTGCGCCTGGAGGAGGACGGGGTGCTCCGGTCCTGGGCGGTGCCGAAGGGGCTTCCGACCGACAGCCGGCACGACCGGCTCGCCATCGCCGTGGACGACCACGACCTCGACCACGCGTCGTACGCCGACGAGCACAAGGCGATCGCCGACTCCGGCTGGTGGGAGCTCGAGGACCGGAGCGAGCGGCGGTTCGTGTTCGTGCTGCACGGGCGGGCCGGTGCGCGTCGGCACGTCCTGATCCGGACCGGCGACGGCGGCTCGTGGCTGCTGCACCTGACGGTCGACCAGCCCTAGTCGGTCGGTCCGCCCCGCCGGCGCGGGATCCGGTGCCACGTATCTGATTCGTGCATGCATGCCGACGCTCGGTACGATTTCCCCACAGGCGTTCGAGCCGTCATCAGCGGCGAGCCCCGGGAAGAACGGCTCCGGCCCAGTAGAACCCGGCGGGTAGGCCCGTCACAGCCCTGAACGAGCGGTCCGTCGCGAGACGGGCAAGCGAGGTGGTACCGCGGCAGAGATGTCGTCCTCGTGGCCAGCAGCCCGAGCACGACGTACCGCAGGAGATGCCACCGATGACCTACCCGAAGGTCTCCACCGACGCCACGGGCGCGGTCCCGTCGAGCCCGCGCTTCCCGCAGATCGAGGAGCGGGTGCTGGCCTACTGGGCCGCCGACGGCACCTTCCAGGCGAGCATCGACCAGCGCGACGCCGGTGCGGACGGCTCGAACGAGTTCGTCTTCTACGACGGCCCGCCGTTCGCCAACGGCCTGCCGCACTACGGCCACCTGCTCACCGGGTACGTCAAGGACCTGGTGCCGCGCTACCAGACGATGCGCGGCAAGCGGGTCGAGCGCCGGTTCGGCTGGGACACCCACGGGCTGCCCGCCGAGCTCGAGGCGATGCGCCTCAACGGCATCAAGACGACCGACGAGATCGTCGAGATGGGCATCGACAAGTTCAACGACGCCTGCCGCGAGTCGGTGATGAAGTACACCGGCGAGTGGCGCGACTACGTCACCCGCCAGGCGCGCTGGGTCGACTTCGACAACGACTACCGCACGATGAACCCCGACTACATGGAGTCGGTCATCTGGGCCTTCAAGGGCCTGCACGACAAGGGCCTGGTCTACGAGGGCTTCCGCGTGCTGCCCTACTGCTGGAACGACGAGACGCCGCTGTCCAACCACGAGCTGCGGATGGACGACGACGTCTACCAGATGCGGCAGGACCCGGCCGTCACCGTCGGGTACGACGTCACGACGGACGGCCCGCTGCGGGGCGTGAAGCTGCTCGTCTGGACGACCACGCCCTGGACGCTGCCGAGCAACCTCGCGGTGATGGTGGGCGAGGACATCGACTACGTCGTCGTCTCGCACGAGGGGACGCGCTACCTGCTGGCCGAGTCGCGGCTGGCGTCGTACGCCCGCGAGCTGGGGGACGAGCCGGAGGTCGTGTCGCGCCACGTCGGCGCCGACCTGGTCGGGTTGACGTACGACCCGCCGTTCTCCTACTACCGCGGCCACGAGAACGCGTTCCGCGTCGTGGCGGCCGAGTTCGTCACCACCACGGACGGCACGGGGCTGGTGCACACCGCCGGCGCCTTCGGTGAGGACGACAAGGTGGTGACCGACCGCGAGGGCATCGAGGCGGTCATGCCGGTCGGCAAGGACGGCCGGTTCACGTTCCCCGTGACCGACTACGAGGGCCTGCAGGTCTTCGACGCGAACCTGCCGATCATCGACGACCTCAAGGCCGGCACCGGCTCGGTCACGCCCGGCACCGTGCTGCTGCGCCGCGAGACCTACGACCACTCCTACCCGCACTGCTGGCGCTGCCGCGAGCCCCTGATCTACAAGGGCGTCTCGTCGTGGTTCGTCGAGGTGACCGCGATCAAGGAGCGGATGCTGGAGCTCAACCAGCAGATCCGCTGGGTGCCCGACCACATCCAGGACGGGCAGTTCGGCAAGTGGCTGGAGAACGCCCGCGACTGGTCGATCACCCGCAACCGGTTCTGGGGCTCCCCGGTGCCGGTGTGGAAGAGCGACGACCCGGCGTACCCCCGGATCGACGTGTACGGCTCCTTCGAGGAGATCGAGCGCGACTTCGGCCGGCTGCCCCGCAACGCCGACGGCGAGCGCGACCTGCACCGCCCGTGGGTCGACGAGCTGACCCGCCCGAACCCCGACGACCCGACCGGGAAGTCCACGATGCGCCGGGTCACCGACGTGCTCGACGTGTGGTTCGACTCGGGCTCGATGTCGTACGCCCAGGTGCACTACCCGTTCGAGAACGCCGAGTGGTTCGACGGCACGGCCGAGAAGAAGGGCCACTTCCCGGGCGACTTCATCGTCGAGTACATCGGCCAGACCCGCGGCTGGTTCTACACGCTGCACATCCTGGCGACCGCGCTGTTCGACAAGCCGGCGTTCGAGGCCTGTATCAGCCACGGGATCGTGCTGGGCTCCGACGGCAACAAGATGTCGAAGTCGCTGCGCAACTACCCCGACGTCAGCGAGGTCTTCGACCGCGACGGTGCCGACGCGATGCGCTGGTTCCTGATGTCCTCGCCGATCCTGCGCGGCGGCAACCTGGTCGTCACCGAGCAGGGCATCCGCGACTCGGTGCGCCAGGTGATGATGCCGCTGTGGAACAGCTGGTACTTCTTCCAGCTCTACGCCAACGCCGCCGGTGACGGTCAGGGGTACGACGCGTCCGCGTCGACCGCCTCGACCGACCCGCTCGACCGCTACCTGCTCGCCAAGTGCCGCGACTTCGTCGGCGAGATGACGCACGCGCTCGACAACTACGCCGTCGCCGACGCCTGCGACGCGACGCGGTCCTTCCTCGACGTGCTGACGAACTGGTACATCCGGCGCTCGCGCGAGCGGTTCTGGGGCGACAACCCGGCCGCCTTCGACACGCTCTACACCGTGCTGGAGACGGTCTGCCGGGCGACCGCGCCGCTCATGCCGCTGACGACCGAGGAGGTCTGGCGCGGCCTGACCGGCGGGCGCTCGGTGCACCTGACCGACTGGCCGTCCGTCGAGGAGCTGCCGGCCGATGACGCGCTCGTCGCCGCGATGGACACCGTCCGCGAGGTCTGCTCGGCGACGTCCGCGCTCCGCAAGGCGGCCAACCTGCGCAACCGGCTGCCGCTGGCGACGCTGACCGTGGTGGTCGACGACCCGGCCGCGCTGGCCGGCTTCGAGGGGATCGTCCGCGACGAGGTCAACGTCAAGGAGGTCCGGCTACTGGCCGCCGACGCGCCCGAGGCGGCGTCGTACGGCGTCGCGCAGCGGCTGAGCGTCAACGCCCGCGCCGCGGGACCGCGTCTCGGCAAGGACGTGCAGACGGCCATCAAGGGCTCGAAGTCCGGCGACTGGTCGGTGGCCGAGGACGGCACCGTCACCGCCGGCGGCCTGGTGCTGGAGGAGGGTGAGTACACCCTGGAGACCGTCGCCGGCGCCGCCGACGAGACCACCGCGGTCGGCGTGCTCCCGCGCGGCGGCTTCGTCGTCCTCGACACTGCCGTCACGCCGGAGCTCGCCGCGGAGGGGCTGGCCCGCGACCTGGTCCGCCAGGTCCAGCAGGCCCGCCGCGACGCCGGTCTGGAGGTCTCCGACCGGATCGCCCTGACCGTCGCCGGCTCCGACGCCGTCCAGGCCGCCGCCCGCACGCACGCCGACCTGATCACGAGCGAGACCCTCGCGACGTCGTACGACGTGGTGGCCGGCCCCGACGGCGACCCCACCGTCACCGTCACCCGCGCCTGACCGCCGACCCGGCGTGAATGTACTGCCGACCCGGCGCGAACTCGCGCCGGGTCGGCGGTTCAGCGGGAGAGGTTGCGGTAGGCCCGGGCGGACAGCGGCGCGAACACCAGGGTGAGGACGGCCGGCCAGGCGAGGGCGACGAGTACGGCGTGCTCGGCGAGGACGCCGTCGGTGATGCCGCTCGGGTTGCCGAACAGCTCGCGACAGGCGGCCGCGGTGGCCGAGACCGGGTTCCACTGCGCCAGGAAGGCCAGCCAATCGGGCATCGTCTCGGGCGCGACGAACAGGTTCGAGAGGAACCCCATCGGCCAGACCAGCACCTGCACGCCCATCAGCGCGCCCTCGCTGCGGAAGGTGAGGCCGAGGAAGATCCCGAGCCACAGGACGGCGAACCGCAGCCACAGCAGGAGTACGACGGCCAGCACCGCATCGGCCGCCGAGCCCGTGACCCGCCAGCCGACCAGCAGCCCGCCCACCATCAGCACCGCGAGCTGCAGCGTCGAGTTGGCGAGGTCGGCGCCGGCCCGCCCGAGGGGGACCGCGAGACTGCTGATCGGCATGGAGCGGAACCGGTCGGTCACGCCCCGCTTCGAGTCGTTGGTGATCGCGCCCATCGTCGCCTCGACGCCAAACAGCATGGAGAGCGCGAACATGCCGGGCAGCAGGTAGGGCAGGTAGTCGCCCCCGCCCGGCAGCTCGATCGCGCCGCCGAAGAGGTAGCCGAAGACCAGCAGCAGCATGATCGAGAATGCGATCCCGAAGATCGGCGCCCACGGCTCCCGGACCCAGTGCAGCAGCTCGCGCCGGGTCATCACCCAGCTCTGGCGCAGGACCGCGGTCATCGGCCCACCTCCTCGTGATCGGTGTCGGTCGGTGCGGTGAGGTGCAGGAACACCTCGTCGAGGGTCGGCCGGCGCAGCAGTACGTCGTCGACGCCGATCCCCTCCCGGTCGAGGGCACGGACGACCTCCAGCAGGGCGGCCGACCCGCCGGCCGGTCCGGCCTCGACGGTGACCTGGAGGGTCTCGGCGTCGGGGGAGCCGCCGGTCGCGGCGGCGGCCCGCTCGAGGTCGGCAGCGCTGCCGAGCGTCACCGTCACCCGGTCGCCGCCCAGGCGGCTCTTCAGCTCCGCGCTGGTGCCCTCCGCGATCACCCGCCCGGCGCCGAGGACCGTGATCCGGTCGGCGAGCTGGTCGGCCTCGTCGAGGTACTGGGTCGTCAGCAGCACCGTCGTGCCCGCGGCGACCACGCGCCGTACCGTCTCCCAGACCTCGTGCCGGCCGCGCGGGTCGAGCCCGGTCGTCGGCTCGTCGAGGAACAGCAGCCGCGGCGTGCGAATCAGCCCGGCGGCGATGTCGAGGCGTCGCCGCATGCCGCCCGAGTACGTCGACACCTTCCGGTCGGCCGCGTCCGCGAGCCCGAAGTCGGCCAGCAGCTCGGCGGCACGGGCCTCGGCGTCCGCCTTGGAGAGCCCGTGCAGCCGGGCGAACATCACGAGGTTCTCGCGACCGTGCAGCACCTCGTCGAGCGCGGAGGACTGACCGACCAGCCCGATGGCGCGGCGTACGGCGCCCGGCCGGCGGCGTACGTCCTCGCCGACGACGAGGACCTCGCCCTCGTCGCAGCTGGTCAGGGTGGCGAAGGTGCGCACGGCGGTCGTCTTGCCGGCGCCGTTGGGACCGAGCAGGGCGTGCACGGTCCCGGCCGCGACCTCCAGGTCGAGGCCGTCCAGGGCGAGCGTGTCGCCGTACCGCTTGCGCAGTCCGCGCGCGGAGATCGGGGGAGGGACGGGCATGGGCGACTCCTAATATCGTACGACGTACGGAGTTGAACGACGGAGGATAGCAGATAATTCCGTACGGCGTACGAAGAAGTAGGCTTCCCGCATGCCCGCCGATCCCGACCCCGCCCTGCGCCTGCTCTGGCGGCACGCCGTACCGGCGGAGCAGGCGACCCGGCGAGGCCCCAAGCAGAAGTTCTCCGTCGACCAGGTCGTCGACGCCGGCATCGAGCTGGCCGACCGCGACGGCCTCGCGTCGCTCTCGATGCGCAGCCTCGCTCAGCACCTCGGGATCGGGGTGATGACGCTCTACGGCTACGTGCCCGGTCGCAACGAGCTGATCGCGCTGATGGTCGACCAGGCTTTCGGTGGGGCCGAGCTGCCCGAGCTGCCCGCCGACCTGCGCGGGCGGCTGGAGCTGATCGCGCGCCAGCAGTACGACGTCTGCCGCCGCCACCCCTGGCTGCTCGAGGTCTCCGGACTGCGGCCCTGGCTCGGCCCGCACGCCTCCGACCGGTACGAGTGGCAGCTGTCAGCAGTCGAGGGGATCGGCCTCGACGACATCGAGATGGACCAGACGGTCGCGCTGCTCGTCGGGTACGCCTCCAGCATCGCCCGCGCCCTGCACGAGGTGCAGCGGGCCGAGCGCGAGTCCGGCCTCAGCGAGCTGGAGTGGTGGGAGGCGAACGCCGACGCCCTCGGCGAGGTGATGCAGCACCGGTCGTACCCGCTGGCCGGCCGGGTCGGCTCGGCCGCCGGCGAGGCCTACCAGGCCGCCACCGACCCCGAGCGCGAACTGGAGTTCGGGCTCGCCCGGATCGTCGACGGCCTGCTGGTCCACCTCGACCGGAAGTGAGTCAGGCGGACGTCATCCGGACGGAGTCAGCGGTTGCTCCTTCCGCATGACGTCCGGCGGGTGTGTCTCCACAGATCAGTCCGCGCGGTCCCCGGCGGGTTGTGATTCGCGCGAGGGTCGTCGGCATGCCCCGCCGCACCTCGTACGACGACCCGCGCCTCGTCGCCGTGCGCGAGCTCGGTCGCCAGCAGGGACAGGTGGTGTCCCGCAAGCAGGTGTACGGCCTCGGGGTGACCCGCTGGGAGGTGCGCGGCGAGACGCGGGCGCGGCGCTGGCAGCTGATCGGCGACCAGTCGGTCTGTCTGCACAACGGGGAGATCAGTGCCGAGGGCAACCGCTGGGCGGCGCTCTTCCAGAGCGGGCCGCGGGCGCAGCTCGACGGCGCCTCCTCGCTGGTCGCGTCGGGGCTGGAGCGGTTCACGGTGGACCGGGTCCGTGTCTCGGTGCCGCGCGGGGTGCGGGTGCGTCGTACGCCGTTGTTCGACATCCGCCAGACCCGGCGGTGGTCGGCGGACGACCTGGCGCCCGGTGGGATCCCGCGCACTCGGGTGGCGGTGGCGGCGGTTCGCGGGGCGCTGTGGGCACGCACCGACAAGGAGGCGACCTACCTGGTCACCCTGGTCGTACAGCAGGGGCTCGAGCGCCCGGAGGTGATCGGAGAGGAGCTGCTGCGGATCAGGCGCGACCGTCGACGGCTGCTGCTCCACGAGGTGGTCAACGACCTGCTCGGTGGCGCCCGAAGCCTGGGTGAGCTGGACGTGGCCCGCGAGCTGCGCCGCCGGGGCCTACCTGAGCCGGCTCGGCAGGTGCTGCGCCGCGACCGGGCGAACCGCTACTACGTGGACCTCTACTGGCCCGACCTGCACCTCGTGGTCGAGATCGACGGCATCCACCACAGCTGGGCCGAGAGCATCGTGGGCGACGCGCTCCGCCAGAACGCGCTCGCGATGCGGGGCGACACGGTGCTCCGGCTGCCGTTGCTGGGCCTGCGGCTCGAGCCGGAGTCCTTCTATGCGCAGATCGAGGCCGCGATGCTCGCGGCCGGGTGGCGGTCGTCGGCGGCGTGACCGGACGTCATCCGGACGGAGCCGGCGGTTGCTCCCTCCGCATGACGTCCCAGGATCAGCTCAGGCCCAGGCGCCCGGCGAGCCGGTCGAGCGCGGCGACGACCTCGTCCTCGGACTTGTCGGGGACGCCCCAGATCAGCTCGGAGACGCCGGCCTCGGCCCAGGCGGCGAGGTCGGCGGGGTCGGGCTTGAAGGCGATCAGCACCCGGATGTCCGGGATGCCGTCGCGGCCGGCGTCGGCCCACGCCTTCTTGAGGGCGTCGATCTGACCGCTGACGTCGGTCTGCGTCGGGGTGGTCATCCAGCCGTCGGCGTGCTCGGCGATCCACCGGAAGGTCTTCGGGCCGCCGCCCGCGCCGATGATCAGCGGGATGTGCGCCTGGACCGGCTTGGGGAAGGCCCAGGACGGCCCGAACGACACGAACTCCCCGTCGTACGACGCCTCGTCCTGCGTCCACAGGGCGCGCATCGCCTCGACGTACTCCTTCAGCACGGTACGGCGCTTCCCGGCCGGCACGTGGTGGTCGGCGAGCTCGTCGGTGTTCCACCCGAAGCCGGCGCCGAGGGAGACCCGGCCGCCCGAGAGGTGGTCGAGCGTGGCGATGGTCTTCGCCAGGGTGATCGGGTCCGACTCGACCGGCAGGGCGACCGCGGTGGACAGGCCGATCCGCGTGGTCACGGCGGCTGCGGTGGCCAGCGAGACCCACGGGTCGAGGGTGCGCAGGTAGCGGTCGTCGGGCAGCGACTCGTCGCCCGTCCCGGGGTGGGCCGCCTCGCGCTTGACCGGGATGTGGGTGTGCTCGGGCACGTACAGCGTGTCGAAGCCGCGGTCCTCGGCCGCCTTCGCGAGGGCGGCCGGCGTGATGCCGCGGTCGGACGTGAAGAGCACGATGCCGTTGCGCATGCGAGGAACACTAGAACGTGTTCCACTTCGGTGGAAGTGCGGTCCCGCTGCCGTCCGGTCCGCGCCCGCTCACCGGGCTGGTTGGATAGGCGTCATGCAGCTCGACCTCTCCGCCGACGCCGTGACCCTGACCCGCCAGCTGGTCGACATCGAGTCGGTCAGCAAGGACGAGCAGGAGATCGCCGACGCGGTCGAGGCGGCGCTCGTACCGCTGTCGCACCTCAGCGTCACGCGCCGCGGCAACACCGTCGTCGCCCGCACCGACCTCGGCCGCAGCGAGCGGGTCGTCATCGCGGGCCACCTCGACACCGTCCCGGTCAACGACAACCTGCCGAGCCGGCTCGAGGGCGGGATCCTGCACGGTCTCGGCACCTGCGACATGAAGGGCGGCGACGCCGTCATCCTGCGGCTCGCGGCGACCGTCCCCGAGCCGGTCCGCGACGTCACCTTCCTCCTGTACGACGGCGAGGAGATCGCGGCCGAGTTCAACGGGCTGCGCCACCTCGCCGAGAGCGACCCCGACCTGATGGCCGCCGACTTCGCGATCCTGATGGAGCCCTCCAACGCCTCGGTCGAGGCCGGCTGCCAGGGCACCCTGCGGGTCGAGGTCCGGACGTCGGGGGAGCGCGCCCACTCCGCGCGCAGCTGGCGCGGCGTCAACGCCATCCACGGGGTCGCCGAGGTGCTGGCCCGGCTGAACTCGTACGAGGCGCGACGGCCGGTGATCGACGGGCTGGAGTACCACGAGGGCCTCAACGCGGTCCGGATCAGCGGCGGGGTCGCCGGCAACGTGATCCCCGACGAGTGCGTGGTCGAGGTGAACTTCCGCTTCGCGCCTGACCGCAGCGAGGCCGAGGCCGAGACGTTCGTCCGCGAGTTCTTCGAGGGGTACGACGTCCGCCTCACCGACTCGGCCCCCGGAGCCCTGCCCGGCCTGGACCGGCCGGCCGCCAAGGCGTTCGTGGAGGCGGTCGGCGGCGAGGTGAACCCGAAGTTCGGCTGGACCGACGTCGCCCGCTTCACCGGACTCGGGATCCCCGCGGTCAACTACGGCCCCGGCGACCCGATGCTCGCGCACAAGCAGGAGGAGCACGTGCCGGTCGAGCACATCGAGCGTTGCGAGGCCCGCCTCCGGGCCTGGCTGGAAGGACGGTGACCCCGTGGTGAGGGACAAGCGCAAGGGGCCGGTCCTGCAGCGGCGCGACCAGGTCGACTTCACGACCACCGACCAGCGGCTGCTGGACTCGCGCGGCCCGTCCGACTGGGTGCACGCCGACCCATGGCGGGTGCTGCGGATCCAGGCCGAGTTCGTCGAGGGCTTCGGCACGCTCGCCGAGCTGGGTCCGGCGATCGCGGTCTTCGGCTCCGCGCGGACCGACCGCGCGCACCCGTCGTACGCCGCGGGCGTGGAGGCGGGCCACAAGCTCGTCGAGGCGGGCTTCGCGGTCGTGACCGGCGGTGGTCCGGGTGCGATGGAGGCGGCCAACAAGGGCGCCTGCGAGGCCGACGGGCTCAGCGTCGGGCTCGGCATCGAGCTGCCCTTCGAGGCCGGGCTCAACGAGTGGGTCGACGTCGGCATCAACTTCCGCTACTTCTTCGTCCGCAAGACGATGTTCGTGAAGTACACCCAGGGCTTCATCGTGCTGCCCGGCGGCGTCGGCACCCTCGACGAGCTGTTCGAGGCGATGACCCTGGTGCAGACCCGCAAGATCACCCACTTCCCGATCGTGCTGCTCGGGAAGGCGTACTGGAGCGGCCTGATCGACTGGCTGCGCGACACCGTGCTGGCCGACGGCCGGATCTCGCAGTCCGACCTCGACGCGCTGCTGGTGACCGACGACGTCGACGAGGCGGTCGCGCTGATGGTCGCCGCGCGGGACAAGGAGGCGGCGTCGTGATGTGGTTCTTCGCCGCCCTCCTGGTCCTCGCGATGGGCGGCGTGGCCGTGGTGGCCGCCGGTCGGGGCGCGCCCCTGTCCGAGGCGTACGACGATCGCGTCGACGCGACCGTCCCCGCCGACGGACCGGTGACGGCCGACGACCTGCGTCGGATCCGGTTCCCGCTGGCGTTCCGCGGCTACCGCATGCAGGAGGTCGACGCGCTGCTGGACCGGCTCGCGACCGAGCGCGAGCGGCGGGACGCCGAGCAGGCGGATGCCGAGCAGCTGGACGGTGCGCCGGCCGATGAGCCGCCCACCGCCGATGGCGGCGCCGAGCGGGCGTAGGGAAGACTGCCCGCGTGTTTCCCGACCTGCCCGCCGTGTCGGCGACCGTCATCGTCTACGTGCTCACCGGCCTCGCCGCCGTGGTCGTCGTCCTCACCCGGGTGCGGCTCGGCCGTCCGCAGAAGGCCGGCCGGCTCGAGGTCGGCCGGTCGCTGCTGAACCTGCACACCGGCGCCGGCGGCCTGGCGCTCGTTGTCTGGGTGACGTTCCTCGTGGCGCCCGAGAGCAGCACGCTCGGCGGCAGCGTCGTCGGGCTCGCCGCGATCGGCCTGTGGTGGGTGGTCGCGCTCGCCGGGCTGCTGATCCTCGTCCGCTGGCTGCCGAGCCGCGGCCGGCACGCCGCCGAGGAGCGCAGCGACGGCTGGTCGCAGGGGCCGGGGCTCTCGGTGCTGGCCCACGTCGGGATGCTCGTCGGCGTCGGCGTGTTCACCTGGGCGTACCTCACCCAGGTGGTGTGATGCTCCGATGACTCGTCGCCTCGGGCTCGTCCTGCTCTCGCTCGCGTTGACCGCGACCGCCGTACCCGCCACGTCGTCCGGAGCTGTCGCGGCGGCCGCGGAGCCCACGGTCGTCGGCAAGCGGGTGATCGGGCACTCGGTCCAGGGGCGCCCGATCGTCGCCTACCGGCTCGGCAAGCGCGGCAAAAAGGTTCCGACGGTCGTGCTGATCTCGACCATGCACGGCAACGAGCCCGCGACGCGGCAGATCCTGCAGGAGCTCGTCGACGGGGAGCCGGTCCGCGACCTCGACCTGTGGGTGGTGCCGACGTACAACCCGGACGGCCTCGCCGCGGGCACCCGCAAGAGCGCCCGCGGCGTCGACCTGAACCGCAACTACCCCTACCGCTGGGCCGACCTGGACGGGAACTACGAGTCCGGCCGCGGCCCGGCCTCGGAGCCCGAGACCAAGGCGATGATGGGGTTCCTGCGCACGGTGCGCCCCGACCACGTCCTCAGCTTCCACCAGCCGCTCGACGGCGTCGACACCGACACCAAGAACGCCGGCTTCGCCCGCCGCGTGGCGAAGGTGCTCGGCCTGCCGGCCAAGACCTTCGACTGCGGCGGGGTCTGCCACGGCACGATGACCGGCTGGTACAACGACCGGTTCCGCGGCGACGCCCTCACCGTCGAGTACGGCGCCCGCCCCAGCCGCCGGTCGATGCGCAAGGTCGCGCCGGAGCGGGTGCTCCGCGTCTTCCGGGCCTGGCGCGGCTACCGCACCGTCGAGGAGTCGCCGAACCGCTGAGGTGGCTACCGCCCCTCGAAGGTCGGCTTCTCCTTGGCGATGAAGGCGGCGACGGCGCGCTGGTGGTCCTCGGTGGCGCCCGACTTCTGCATCATCAAGCTCTCGAACTCGAGCGCCTCAATGAAGGTGTGGTCGGCCGAGTAGGCGACCGACTGCCGGATCGAGCCGAGCGCGACGGTGGGGCCGGCGGCCAGCTGCGCGGCGAGCGACGCGGCCTCGGCGGCGAGCTCGTCGGCGGGCACGACCCGGGTCGCGAGGCCGAGGTCGAGCGCCTCGTCGGCCTTGACGGTCCGGGGGAAGTACAGCAGCTCGAGGGCCTTGGCCCGGCCCACCAGGATCGGGAGGTGGTAGCTGGCGCCGGTGTCGCACGAGAGCGCGACGTTCGCGAAAGCGAGGTTGAAGCCGGCGGTGTCGGCGACGAGGCGCAGGTCGCAGGCGAAGGCCAGGCTCGCGCCGGCGCCCGCCGCGACGCCGTTGACGGCGGCGATGACCGGTTTGGCCATGCCGGCCAGCGCGCTGACGATCGGGTTGTAGTGCTCGTCGACGGTGCGGAACAGGGCCTCGCTGCCGCCGTTCTGCAGCAGCTGGATGTGCTCCTTGAGGTCCTGCCCGGTGCAGAAGGCGCGGCCGGTGCCGGTGAGCACGACGCACCGGACGGCGGTGTCGTCGGCCACCTGCTGCACGGTCTCGCGCAGCAGCACCTTGGTCGCGACGTCGAGGCTGTTCATCGCGTCGGGGCGGTTCAAAGTGATGGTGGCGACACCGTTTGAGATGTCGAGGAGGACGGGAGCATCGGTCATGGCCGCAGTCTGCCGCACCGGATCCACCGGACTGTGGCGCGGCCCACCCCTCGCATAGGGGATAATGGCTGATGCACACGGCGTTCACGGGACCTGGGGGTCCCCGAGCGCCCCTGACAGGACAAGGAAGAGGTGCCGGATGGCGGCAATGAAGCCGCGGACGGGTGACGGTCCGCTGGAGGTCACCAAGGAAGGACGCGGCATCGTGATGCGCGTTCCCCTCGAAGGTGGTGGCCGCCTCGTTGTCGAGCTCAACGCCGACGAGGCCGGTGCTCTTGGCAACGCGCTCAAGGACGTCGTGGGCTGAGGTCGGTGACCTCTCCCGCACGTCTCGATCTCCCCGCTCAGGTCTCACCTCCGGAGTTCGCCTTCAGCGACGTGCTTCCGCACGCCGTGCGAGGCGTCGAGGTGGTGGCCCTCCCGGTGCTGCCCGCCGACGGTGAGGGGGGAGGCCCGCTGCTCGGTCCCGGAGCCGAGCAGCTGGCCGATCAGCTCGACGTGGACCTGCTCGCACTGCTGGAGCAGGAGCGGGCCACCGGCAAGGCGGGGGAGGTCACCTCGCTGCCGGTGGTCCCGGACGGGCCCGACGGTGCCGGGCTCCGCCTGGTGCTGCTCGTCGGTGTCGGTGCGCAGCGCCCCGACGACCTGCGCCGGGCGGGTGCCGCGCTCGCGCGCGCGGCTGCCGACCGGAGCTCGGTGGCCACGTCGCTGAGCGCCGTGGCCGACGACGCGGGCCTGGAGGCGTTCGTGGTCGGTGCGATGCTCGGCTCGTTCCGCTTCCACTGGCGTTCGACCCCGCCGGAGCGGGTGCCGGTCGCCCGGATCGTGCTGGCGGGCCGACCGGACGGCGACCTCGGCGTATTGCGTCGCGCTCTCGCGCTCGGCGGCGCCGGCTGGCGCGCCCGGCAGCTGGCGACGGCGCCGTCCAACCTGAAGAACCCGGCCTGGCTCGCCGACCAGGCCCGCCTGATCGCCGACGAGGCCGGCCTGACCTACGACGTCTGGGACGAGAAGCGGCTCGCCGCGGAGGGCTTCGGCGGCATCCTCGGCGTCGGCCAGGCCTCGGCGACGCCGCCGCGCCTGGTCCGCCTCGACTACACCCCGCGCCGGGTCACCAAGCGCACCCCGACGGTGGTGCTGGTCGGCAAGGGCATCACGTTCGACACCGGCGGCCTCTCGATCAAGCCGGGGGAGGCCATGTCGAACATGAAGCGCGACATGACCGGCGGCGCCGTCGTGCTCTCCGTGCTGGCCGCGCTCGCCGACCTCGACTGCCCGGTCCGGGTGGTCGGCCTGGTGCCGATGGCCGAGAACGCCGTCTCCGGCAACGCCCTGCGTCCCGGAGACGTGGTCCGGCACTGGGGCGGGCGGACCTCGGAGATCACCAACACCGACGCGGAGGGCCGGGTCGTGCTGGCCGACGCCCTCGCGTACGCCGTCGCCACGCTCCAGCCCACCGTCGTCGTCGACGTCGCGACCCTGACGGGGGCGATGAAGGTCGCGCTGGGCCAGCAGGTCGGCGGGTTCTTCGCCAACCGCGACACCCTGGCCGAGCGGATCTCCGATGCGGGCGCCGCAGCGGGGGAGCCGCTGTGGCGCTTCCCGCTGGCCGCGGTCTACGAGGACAAGATCGCCTCGAAGGTCGCCGACGCCGACAACGCCGGCGGCGGTCCCGGCGCGATCACGGCGGCGCTCTTCCTCCAGCACTTCGTCGGCGACGTGCCCTGGGCGCACCTCGACGTAGCCTCGGTGGGTGACTCGCCCGACGAGCGGTTCGAGTGGACGACCGGGCCGACGGGCTTCGGCGCGCGAGCGCTGCTCGCCTGGCTGAGTGGCCCGGAGCCGCTGGAGGGGATCTGACGTGCTCGGACTCGCCATCCGCTGGTCGCTCGCCGACGCCCCCGAAGGCGTCGAGCAGGACCTCGCCGACTTCGTCGCCGGCACGTCCCACGCCCGCTTCACCGGGATGTCGGGGCTCCGCTTCAAGACCTGGCGGGTACGCCGGGGCGAGTGGTTCGAGGGCACCTACGTCTTCGCCACCGACGAGGCGCGGGCCGCGTTCGAGGAGGAGTTCCGCGCCGGAGCCGCCGACGTGCCGGGGTCGCGGATGGTCGGCAGCCCGCCCGTGCTGATCGAGGCGTTCGACGTGGTCGCGATCGCCGAGGGCTGGGACGGTTTCCTGGCGGCGCCCCGCTTCTGAGGGGTCAGCCGGCCGGATCCTCGTCGAGCGCCTGCTCCACCGCGCTCGTGGCACCGCGCAGGTAGCGGTGCACGACCTCGAGCTCCTCGGGGGTGAACTCGGTCTCGAGCTGACGCAGGGCCAGGAACATCGGCATCAGGTGACCCACCACCTCGGCGCGGCCGGAGTCGGTCAGGTGCACCTCCGTGCGCCGACGGTCGTGGGCGTGCGGACGCCGCTCGACGTGGCCGCGCGCGGCCAGCCGGTCGACGATCCCCGTGGTCGCCGCGGTGGTCACCGTGAGCCGACGCGCCAGCTCGGCGGGGCCGACGGCGTTCTCGGCCAGGTGCTCGAGGGCGACCAGCTCGCTCTCGCCCAGGCCGGCCCGACGGGCGATCAGGTGCCGGACACGGGTCGCGGCCTCGATGAGCGTGCGTAAGAGGACCGCAGTGGATACCTGGGGTCGTTCGCTCACTTCTAGTTCACCCACTTAGCTACTCACGCGATGAGCGGACGCTCGTCGCCCCCATCTTCCAGGAGAGTCTCGTGCAGGACTGGGCCACCCGCATCACCCGCCGTCGTACGGCGTGGTTCGTCGCCCTGGTGCCGCTCCTCCTCGCCGTCGCGGTGCTCGGGCTGCTGGGCGAGGGCGAGCGCGAGCAGAGTGCTCTCGACAACCTGCCCGAGGGCCTGGACAGCACGCTCGGCACCGAGCTGCGCGAGCAGCTGCCCGAGTCCGACACCTCGGCCGCGATCATCCTGGTCACCGCCGACGAGGGCCGTCTCGACCCCGCGGTGCTCGAGGGGCTCGAGGTGAAGGCCGAGTTCACGGTCTCCGAGGACGGTACGGCGGCCATCGCCGTACAGCCGGTGCAGACCGCGGAGGGCAACGACTCCTCCGACGCGGTCGAGGAGCTGCGCGACACGCTCGACGAGTCCCTGCCCGACGGCGTCACCGGGCAGGTCACCGGGCCGGCCGCGATCCAGGCGGACCTCTCCGCCGTCTTCCAGGGCGCGGACGTCCGGCTGCTGCTCTCGACCGTGGTGATCGTCGCCCTGCTCCTGGTGATCACCTACCGCAGTCCCATCCTCTGGGTGGTGCCCCTGGTGGTCGTGGCCGTCGCGGACCGCCTGGCGGCCGTCCTCTCGACCCAGGCGATGGCCGTGCTCGGCGTCGCCTGGGACCAGTCCACGGTCGGCATCCTCTCCGTGCTGGTCTTCGGGGCGGGGACGGACTACTCCCTGCTGCTGATCTCCCGCTACCGCGACGAGCTGCGCGCCACCTCGGACCCCCACGCCGCCATGGCCAAGGCGGTACGCCGGACCGCCGAGGCCGTGCTCGCGAGCGCCGTGACCGTCGTCCTCGCGGTGCTCACGCTGCTGCTCTCGCTCACGCCGACGACCCGGGGCCTCGGACTGGCCTGCGCCATCGGGGTCACGGTGGCGGCGTTCTTCGCGCTGGTCGTGCTGCCGGCGACGCTGGTGCTGTTCGGCCGCTGGGTCTTCTGGCCGCGGGTGCCCCACGAGGGCGACACGGCGCTCGTCGACGGCACCGGCTTCTGGCACCGGGTGGGCGCCCAGGTGAGCCGGCGGCCGACCGCGTTCATCACCGGCTCCCTCCTGCTGCTGGCCGTCCTGGCGATCGGCACCCTGAGCATCGACACCGGCCTGGACCGCGAGGACCAGTTCCTCGACGAGCCCGAGGCGATCACTGCTGCGGAGCGGGCGGCCGAGTCGTTCCCCGCCGGGCTCACCGACCCCGCGCGGGTGGTGACGACCGCCGACGCCGACACGGTGCTGGAGCAGGTCGAGGCGACCGAGGGCGTCGGCTCCGCGCGCATCACCGGTGAGGGCAACGGCATCACCCAGCTCGACGTGGTCCTCGAGGGGGAGTCGGGATCGCCCGAGGCCCGCGACACGGTGCTGCAGCTGCGCGAGGAGCTCGCCGACCTGGAGGAGACCCATGTGCTCGGCGCCGAGGCCGAGGCCATCGACGAGGAGGAGGGCGCCCAGCGGGACCGGATGCTGATCCTGCCGCTCCTGCTGGCCCTGGTGCTGGGGGCGCTGCTCCTGCTCCTTCGCGCGGTCGTGGCGCCGGTGCTCCTGGTGGTGACCGTGCTGGCGACGTACGTCGCGAGCCTCGGCGCGTCCTGGTGGCTGTTCACGCGGGTCCTGGGCTTCGAGGCGCTGGACAACAGCACGCCGCTGTTCGCGTTCCTCTTCCTGGTGGCGCTCGGCGTCGACTACAACATCTTCCTGGTCACCCGGGCCCGCGAGGAGGCGCGCACGCACGGGTCGCGCGAGGGGATGCTCCGAGCGCTGACCGCGACGGGCGGGGTGATCACGAGCGCGGGGATCCTGCTCGCCGCGGTGTTCGCGGTGCTCGGTGTGCTCCCGCTGGTCGTGCTGGCCCAGATCGGCACCGTCATCTGCATCGGCGTCCTGCTCGACACCCTGCTGGTGCGCACGGTGCTCGTCCCCGCGTTGGCGGTCCGGCTGGGGGACCGGTTCTGGTGGCCGCGCCGGGTGAGCCCCCGAGGCTAGGAGCGCTCGGGGTTCCACTCCTTCTTCGCGAGGAGCAGGCCGTCGCCGACCGGCAGCAGCACCGGTACCAGCTCGTCGTGGGCGGCGACCTCGCGGCCCAGCTCGCGGATCGCGACGGTCTCCTCGTCGCGGCGCGCGGGGTCGGCGACCCGGTCGTGCCACAGGGCGTTGTCGAAGGCCACCACGCCGCCGGGGCGGAGCAGGCGCAGGGCCTCCTGCAGGTAGGCGGAGTACTCGCGCTTGTCGCCGTCGCAGAACACGATGTCGTAGTGGCCGTCGGTGAGCCGCGGGAGCACGTCGAGCGCCGCTCCGGAGATGGTGCGGGCACGCTGGCTGGGGATGTCGGCCTCGGTGAAGGACTGGCGCGCGAGGCGCTGGTGCTCGGCCTCGATGTCGACGGTGGTCAGGACACCGTCGGCGCGCATGCCGCGCAGCAGCCAGAGCCCCGAGACGCCGGTGCCGGTGCCGACCTCGACGACGGCACGGGCGTCGAGGACCGAGGCCAGGAAGCGCAGGGCGGCGCCGGCGCCGGACCCGATGGCGACCACGCCCACCTCCTCGGCGCGGGCGCGGGCCGAGGCGAGCACGTCGTCCTCGGCGACGTAGGCCTCGGAGTAGGACCAGCTCGCGGCGTTGATCGGCGTCGTCACCGGGCCAAGGTATCGCGACCCCCTCCGCACGAGCGCGTACGCCGCCCCGGGAACACCCGGGGGGAGTCGGTCGTTGGCAGGGATACGACCCGATCACAGGGTTCTTTCAGCAAGGGGGCCTAGCGTGCGGAGGGAAGGGACGTTGTTCAGGTCGAAAGGGGTCCCCGTGGACGCTCAGCCAGCAGGTGCTCAGCCGAGCTCGGAGGTCCCCACCTGGGACGAGATCGTCGAGAAGCACTCCGATCGCGTCTACCGGCTCGCCTACCGGCTGACCGGCAACCGCCACGACGCCGAGGACCTCACCCAGGAGGTCTTCGTCCGCGTGTTCCGGTCGCTGTCGACCTACACCCCCGGCACGTTCGAGGGCTGGCTGCACCGGATCACCACCAACCTCTTCCTCGACCAGGCGCGCCGCAAGCAGCGGATCCGCTTCGACGCCCTCTCCGACGAGCGCGCCGACCGCCTCACGAGCAACTCGCCCGCCCCCGAGGCGGCGTACGCCGACCAGCGCTTCGACGACGACGTCGAGCGCGCCCTGTCCACCCTGCCGCCCGACTTCCGTGCGGCGGTCGTGCTGTGCGACGTGGAGGGCCTCTCCTACGAGGAGATCGCGGGCATCCTCGGCGCCAAGCTCGGCACCGTGCGCTCCCGCATCCACCGCGGTCGCGCCATGCTCCGCGCCGCGCTCGCGCACCGCGCCCCGGGTGTCGGCCGCGCCCGCTACTCCGGGCCCGCCACCGGCCCCATCGTGCTCCCGGAGCGCGCATGATCGGCCACCTCGGGTCCCGGGCCAGCGCGCTGCTCGACGGCCAGCTCTCCGGTGAGGAGACCGAGCGGGCCTGGGCGCACGTCCACCAGTGCCACCTGTGCCGCGACCTCGTCGAGCGCGAGGGCTGGGTCAAGACCCGGCTGGCCGGTCTCTCCTTCGGCGACGACTGCGCACCCGACGGGCTGAAGGGCTCGCTGCTCGGCGCGGCACGCTGCCGTCCCTCCCCGCTCGACGCCTCCGGCCACTCCTCGATGGGCATGCCGCCGGGCGACTACTACCTGGCGATGGGGGAGCGCGGCGCACCGCGTCCCCGGCGTACCGCCTCGCTGGCCGCGATCGGCGGCGGCGCGGTCGGCGCCGCGGTGATGGGTGTCCTCGTGCTCGGCACCGCCCCGGCCGACGTGCCGCACCCGGAGCGTCGGGCTCCGGTCACCTCGATCGCCAACACCGGGACCCCGGCACCCACGCCGGCACAACGGCGTCCGACGCAGCCCACCCCCTAGGGCATGGGCGGGGTCGAGGGTCGGCGGAGCCGACGCGGATTTCGGATGACTGTGATGATGGCCCCGTGAACGACGCAGGTCAGCGGTTCCCCTCGGACGGCGAGCCCACCCAGCCCATCAGCGCCACGCCGAGCGGGCCGCCTCCGGTCGGCCCTCCGCCGGGGGCCGCCTCCTGGGTGCCGCCGACGCACCAGCCTCCGCCCGCGCCCGCGCCGGCCGGCCAGTGGCCCGGCTTCCCGCCCCCGGGCACCCGGCCGATGCCGACCGGTCCGGCGCCGGCCCGGCACGCGGCGACCCGCGGACGGGTCAGCGGCTGGACCTGGCCGGTGGTGGCGGTGCTCGCCCTGGTCCTGGGCCTGGCGGGCGGCGTCGCCGGCTCGATCGCGCACGACGAGCTCAACGCCAACGACGGTCCGGGCTCGGTCCGCGACGGGCTGGCGGGCGTCGACATCGTCGAGACGCCTCCGCTGGCGGCGGCTGACGGCTCGATCGCCGCGGTCGCCCAGGAGCTGCTGCCCAGCACCGTGCAGGTCTCGGCCGAGCACGACGGCCAGGCCAACGGCGCCACCGGGTCCGGGTTCGTCCTGGACAAGCAGGGCCACGTCGTCACGAACAACCACGTCGTCGCCGACGCCGCCAAGTCCGACGGCAAGATCGCCATCGTCGACCACGAGGGCAACCGGTACGACGCCACGGTCGTCGGCCGCAGCCCCGTCTACGACCTCGCGGTGCTCTACTCCGAGGACGCCGAGCGCCTCGCCCCGGCTGCGCTCGGCGCCTCGCGCTCGCTGCAGGTCGGCGAGGGCGTTGTGGCCATCGGCTCGCCGCTCGGGCTGAGCTCCACGGTCACCGCGGGCATCGTCAGCGCGCTCCAGCGACCGGTGTCCACCGGTGACGCGGCCAGCGAGTCGTCGTACATCAACGCCGTGCAGACCGACGCCGCGATCAACCCGGGCAACTCCGGGGGGCCGCTGGTCAACCTGCGTGGCCAGGTCGTCGGCGTGAACTCCGCCATCGCCACCACGGGAGGCGGCGGCTTCGGCACCGAGTCCGGCAACATCGGCGTCGGCTTCGCCATCCCCGTGGAGCAGGTGCGGATCACCGCCGACCAGATCCTCCGGACCGGTGAGGCCCGCTACCCGGTGATCGGCGCGCAGGTGCAGACCGGTCAGGACGACGGTTCCGGGGCGAAGATCGACAAGGTCAACGACGGCACCCCGGCCGCCGACAGCGGCCTGCGGGCGGGCGACGTGATCGTCGCGGTCGAGGGGGCGCGGGTCACCGACGGCATCGCCCTGATCGTGGCGATCCGCTCGCACCAGCCGGGCGAGACCCTGGAGTTCACCGTCCTCCGGGGTGGCGACGAGCGGAGCGTCGAGGTCACCCTCGACTCCGAGGTGGGCTGACCCCGGAGCCTCGGCTCAGACCTGGTCCGGGGCCCGCTCCTGGTCGCTCTCGACGAACGGGTGCTGGTCGACGAACTGGGCGGTCTCGGCGTACATCCGCTGGATGTAGTCCTCGAGCACCGAGCCCTCCACCCGCCACTGGCCGCGCCCGCCGATCTTGATCGCCGGCAGGTCGCCGCGCCGCACGAGCGCGTACACCTGCGCGCTGGAGGTGTTGAGCACCTCGGCCACGTCGGCGAGGGTGAGGAAGCGGGGTGCTGCGGCCATGGGCACATCGTCGCACCTGCCCCGGTGCCGCGGTCGCAGCCACCCGGGCGGCTGTGGAGAGAGGGGTGTCCCGGAGCGATCGGGTGGGCATGATGGCGCCCGTGTCGAGGAGTTCGGGAGTTCCCGCCGCACCGCAGCCCGCGCCCGCGGTGCGTGCGACGACGTCCGGTTGGCGCGACCCGCGGCTCTGGGCCGGCGTCGCGATCGTCGCCGTCTCGGTCGTCGCCGGCGCCCGCCTCCTGGGCGCGGCGGACGACACGGTGCAGGTCTGGGCGGTGGCCGCCGACGTCGGCCCCGGGGACCGGCTGGCCGAGTCCGACCTGGTGCCGCACCGGGTGCGCTTCGCCGACGAGGCCGCCCTGGGCGGCTACTTCACGGTGGAGGACGAGCTGCCCGGCGACCTGCAGCTGACCCGCGGCGTCGGGGGCGGCGAGCTGCTCCCGCGGGGCGCGGTCGCGGCCGCCGGTGCGGACGGGCGGGTCGAGCTGCCGATCTCCGTCGACCCCGCGCTGGTCCCGGTCTCGGTGGCTGCGGGGTCGGTCGTCAGCGTCCACCTCAACGCACCCGCCGCCGGCCCGGGCGCCGCGGTGCCCGGAGACAGCCTGCTGCTCGAGGACGCGACCGTCGTGGACGCGCCCTCGGCCGGGTCCGGCTTCTCGGCCGGCGGCCGGCGCCAGCTGGTGCTCGCGGTCGGCGAGGACGACGTCGAGCGCTACTTCGAGCTTACGGGGGCCGTCGAGAACCCTGTGCTGACCGTCGTACGGCGGGGCTGATCGTGACGACGGTGGTGCTCGTGGTCGCCGCCGGTGCGGCCTGGGAGCCGGTCGCCCTCGGGCGCCTCAACGACACCGCCGGCATCGTGGTCCTCAAACGGTGCGTCGACGTCGACGACCTGCTCGCCGCCGCGTCGGCCGGTCAGTCCGACGTGGCCGTGGTGGCCCTGGACGCCCCGGGTCTCGACCGGGCCGCCGTCGACCACCTGGTACGGCACGGGGTGACCCCGGTGGCCGTGGTCCCGTCCGGGGTGCCGGACGACGCGGCCCGGCTGAGGGCGACCCGGATCGGGGTCCGGACCGTGCTGGCCGAGACCGACCTGGACGCCCTGGGGCGGGCGGTCGCGTCGGCGGCTCGGCCCGTGCCGGAGCCCGACACCGAGGGCGACGCGGAGCCGGACGCCGAGCCCGCCGACCCGAGCGGGCCGCCGCCGTACGACGCAGCGCCCACGCCCGGCCGGGTGCTGGTCGTCTGGGGACCGCCCGGAGCGCCGGGCCGCACGACCATCGCGACCGGGCTGGCGGCCGAGCTCGCCCGGCGGGGGCTGCGGACGACGTTGGTCGACGCCGATCCCGTGTCGGCGAGCGTGGCCCAGCAGCTCGGCGTCCTCGACGAGGTCTCCGGCCTGCTCGCCGCGGCCCGGCTGGCGGCCGCCGGGGGCCTGGAGGAGGGGCTCGCCTCGACGCAGCGCGCGCTCGACCGGCACCTCAGCGTCGTGACCGGGCTGCCCCGGCCGGACCGCTGGGTGGAGGTCCGGCCCGGCGTCGTCGAGCACCTGCTCGGACTTGCCGGCGCGCAGGGACACGTCGTCGTCGACACGGGTCCGGGGCTGGAGGACGAGCGCAGCGGCGACCTGGGCGCGCGGCCGAGTCGTCACCAGCTGACGCTGGAGGCGCTCGACGCGGCCGACGAGGTGGTGGTCGTCGGCGCCGCCGACCCGGTCGGTCTCTCCCGGCTGGCCCGCGGCCTGGTCGACCTGCGCGAGCGTCTCCCCGGCACTCCCGTGCGGGTCGTCGTCAACCGGATGCGCCCCTCGCTCGGCTGGTCGGAGCGCGACGTCGCCGGGATGGTGGCCGGGTTCGCCCGCCACGCCGGACTGCACTTCGTGCCGGACGACCGCCCCACGGTCGACCGGGCACTGGTCACGGGCAGCACGCTCGTCGGCCAGGGCGACGCGCCCGTGGTGCGCGCCGTCGCCGCGGTCGCCGACGCGCTCGTCGGGCCGGGACCCGCGAGCGCGCCCGTGTCGCGGCTCAGGCGGCGAAGAGCAGGAAGAGGCCTCCGGCGGTGAAGCCCACCATCGCGAACAGCAGCGGCAGCTGACCGGTCAGCTGGTGGCGGGCCGGGAGGATCTGGACCGCCCGGTCGTGGGCCGCGATCACGCCCAGCACGTGACCGATGACGACCGCGATGACCTTGGTGTTGGCCAGCAGGGTCGGGTGGTACGACAGCCAGTAGTTCACCTGCAGGTCGGCCGTGCCCAGGTAGTTGCTGCCGTCGGCGAACGGGTCGCTGGCCTGGATCAGCGTCATCTGGCCGACCTCGACGAAGTACGTCAGGTAGTGCGCCACGATGTAGCCGACGATGATCGGCACGATCGAGTGCGCGAACCGGTTAGGCAGCGTGCGCCGGTCGGTCCTGTGCTCCACCCCGGTCGCCATCGTCGCGGCCGCGAAGATGAGCCCGATGCCCACGCAGAAGACCAGCAGGGCGACGTTGTTGGCGATCGTGGCCGCGGTGTCCGAGGCCACCGCTCCGTTCGCATTGATGAAGTCGTGGTCCTGCAGGAACCGCAACCAGGTGGTGGAGTCGCGGAACGAGTCGAAGGCCGTGCTGCCGAACAGCACCGCGGTGACCGCCACCAGCCCCGGCCGGGGTACGACGGTGGCCAGGTTCGCCAGCGGGCTGCGCAGGACCAGCCGGCCCCCGTCGGTCGCCCACACCGAGAGCTTGGCGACCAGGGTGGAGTAGACCTCGAACGGGTCGGCGCGCTCGTAGAAGGTGTTGCCGAACAGCGCGCCGCCGAGCAGCATCACGGCGACGTACACCGCGCACCACAGCCGGACGGGACCGAGCTCGGTGGAGTAGGGGTAGACCAGCTCCAGCCACACGAACGCGAACAGCCCGACGGCGGCCGGCCAGTGCCCGAGCCGCTCGGGGTAGCGGAAGATCCCGACGTCGGGGTCGCCGCCGGAGACCTTCGCGAACGCGAGGTTGATGGTGCGCACGGGGCTGATCGCCCGCCAGACCGGGCCGAACAGGAGCGAGAACGGGACGAGCCCGACCCACCACCAGACGTAGAAGATCCCGAAGAACGGGTTGGTCACCCGGTCGGGCCCCAGCACGGCCACCATCGCGGTGTAGAGGAACAGCACCATCCCGAGCACGCGCAGGCCGATCCGGAACGCCGGATGCGAGGCCAGGGTGTCGAGCCAGGCCGGGGCGGGCCGGCCGCCGCCGGAATCGGCGTACCGAGGGGTGCGCCAGGCGAGCGCGAGGACGGTGAAGGAGACCGTCAGGGCCGCGACCGCGCCCGCGATCGCGAGCTCGGGCGAGATGGGAAGATCCTGCGCACCCCCGATGCCGTGGGCGAGCGTGGAGCCGTCGGGGCGCACCTCAGCGGATCTCGAGGCGGATCACGACCACGTCGAGGTCGTGCGACTCGATGTCGACCACTCCGGGGGCCTGGTTGGAGAGCTTGACCGGGATCGTCGTGGTCCCGGCGCCGTACTTCAGCGACATCTCGGGGGAGGAGTGCACGTGCAGCTCGCCCGGCTTGTCGGCCTCGACCACGAGCTCGACGTCGGTGCCCTGCGCGATGGTCTCCTCGGCGCTGCGGGGGGTCACCGTGTCGCCCTCGAAGGTGATCTCGATGGAGACCGGCTCGCCGTTGCCGGCGGGCGGCTCTTCCTCGTCACCGCAGGCGCTGGTCAGGGCCAGCGTGCTCGCAACGACCGCGACACTCGCGATCAGTCGACGCATCGGATCCACCTTCATCTCGTTCGGCACCACTCGGACAGCAGACGTGCCCGTCTTCGCACGGGCACGTCTGTCAGAATCCCATGCAGAGCAAGTCCGGGTCCCACAGGCCCGGATACGCGCGAGGGAGAGGCGGGGGCAGATGGGCGAGCGGCTGCGGCCACGGGACCTCGCTCTCCTCGCCGAGGAGTCGACCACCACGCCGATGCACAACGCGACGGTCGAGATCTTCGACCCGGGGGAGTCGGGCTTCGACCACGACTGTCTCGTGGCACTGATCTCCGACCGGATCTCGTTCGTGCCGCGCTACCGCCAGCGGCTGCAGTCGGTGCCCGGGAGGGTCGCGAACCCGGTCTGGGTCGACGACGAGCACTTCGACATCGGCTACCACGTACGACGCTCCGCGCTGCCGCGCCCCGGCACGCTCGGCCAGCTCCAGGAGCTGGTCGCCCGGATCGTCTCGCGTCCCCTCGACCGCGGCCGGCCGCTGTGGGAGGTCTACTTCGTCGAGGGGCTCGGCGACGGCCGGGTGGCGCTGCTCTACAAGGCGCACCAGGTGCTCGTCGACGGCGTCGACACCGTCGACCTGGCCCAGGTGCTGCTCGATCTGACGCCCGAGCGGAAGGAGCTCGGCGGGGACGCCTGGGAGCCGCGCCGCCGCCCGACCCCGACGGGGCTGGTCGCGGACGCCCTGCGCGACACCCTCGGCGACGCGACCACCGGCCTCGACACCGCGCGCAGCACCGCCAGCGCGGTGCTGCGCGGACTCGACGGCACCGCCCAGCGGGCCGGCAGGATCGTGAACGGGCTCGCCGGCCGTCGTCCCGAGCGGGAAGGTCCCTTCGCGGGAGAGCTCTCCCAGCAGCGGCGGATCGGCGCGGTCTGGACCGACCTGCAGGACTACCGACGGATCCGCGACGTCCACGGCGGCACCGTCAACGACGTCATCCTGGCCACGGTGGCCGGCGCGCTGCGCGCTTGGCTGATGACCCGCTCCGGCTCGCTCGGCGGGCTGCGCCAGATCCGCGCCGTCGTCCCGGTCTCGGTGATCGACGCGGAGCTGGAGGCGACGGCGCTCGGCAGCCAGATCGCCGCGCACCTGGTCGAGCTCCCGATCGGCGAGGCCAGCCCGGTCGTCCGCCTGCACCAGGTGTCGTACTCCTTCAAGGTCCACCAGGAGACCGGCCGCGGGGTCGCGGCCAACCGGCTCGCCGGCATCGCCGGGTTCGCGCCGTCGACCTTCCACGCCATCGGCTCGCGCGTCGCCGCGGCCGAGCGCGGGCGCGGCTTCCAGCTGAGCGTCACCAACGTGCCCGGGCCGCAGTCGCCGCTGTACGCCGCCGGCGCCCGGATGCTCGCCACCTACCCGGTGCCGCCGCTGCTGCCCGGCCACGCGCTGGCGATCGGCGTGACGTCGTACGACGGGCAGGTCACCTACGGTCTGACCGCCGACCGAGACCTGGTGCCGGACATCGACGTACTGGAGCAGTGCCTGCGCGAGGCGCTCGACGAGCTCCTCGACACCGTCACCGGCGCCCGGCCGCGGGTGCCACGCGGACGCCGGAAGAAGAGCAACCCCCAGCAACCGGCGGTGAAGCCATGAGTCAACGGATCTACGTCCCCACCACCTTGAGCGGCCTCGCGGCGTACGCCGCCGCCGGCGAGGTGCCGGCGACCGAGGAGCGGTTCGTCGCGCCCGACGAGACCGAGGAGGGCGAGTACGCCGCGCTGGTCGCCGCGGGCGCCGCGGCGGCGGAGCTGCTCGACGGCTCCGGGCGCCGGATCGTGGTCGTCGCGGAGGTCGCCGACCCCGACGGGCCGGTGCCGCTGCGCGACGTCGTGGCCGTGCACGCGGACCCCGAGGAGGGCGCGCACCCCGACGACGACCTCGCCTGGTTCGCGACCCAGGAGATCCCGCAGCTGCTGGACGGCTCGGCCTTCGGTTGAGCGCGGGGTGCGGGTGCTGTTTGAGGTGCCCGACCTCCGGTGAGAGAGTCGCGACATGGATGCCATCACGTCTCCACCGGCTCCCATCAACGAGCCGAACCTGACCTACGCCCCGGGCAGCCCCGAACGGGCGGCCCTGCTGGTCGAGATCGAGCGGCTCGAGTCGTCCCCCCGCGCCCTGGCGGGCTACGTCGGTGGGAGCTGGCAGGAGGGCGGCGGCGTCGAGACCCGGGTCGTGCAACCGCACGACCACCAGCACGTGCTCGGCACGTTCCAGGCCTCGACGCAGGACGACGCGCGGGCCGCGGTGCAGGCCGCCTCCGACGCCGCGGCCGGCTGGCGGGCGCTGCCGTTCGACGAGCGCGCGGCCGTGATCCTCCGGGCCGCGGACCTGCTGGCCGGCCCGTGGCGCCAGCGGCTGAACGCCGCCACCATGCTCGGTCAGTCCAAGACGGCCTTCCAGGCCGAGATCGACTCCGCGTGCGAGCTGATCGACTTCTGGCGCTTCAACGTCCACTACGCGCGGCAGATCCTCGCCGACCAGCCGATCGCGAACAACCCGGGCATCTGGAACCGCACCGACCACCGCCCGCTCGAGGGCTTCGTCTACGCGATCACGCCGTTCAACTTCACCGCGATCGCCGGCAACCTGCCGACCGCGCCGGCGCTGATGGGCAACACGGTCCTCTGGAAGCCCTCGCCGACCCAGCAGCTCGCCGCGTCGCTGACCATGGAGCTGCTCGAGGAGGCCGGGCTGCCGCCGGGGGTCATCAACATGCTGCCCGGCGACGGGATCGAGGTCTCCGAGGTCGCGCTCGCCTCGCCCGACCTGGCCGGCATCCACTTCACCGGCTCCACCCCGACCTTCCAGCACCTGTGGCGCGCCGTCGGCGAGAGCATCGCGTCGTACCGCTCCTACCCCCGCATCGTGGGCGAGACCGGCGGCAAGGACTTCATCCTCGCCCACCCGTCGGCCGACCCGGACGTCGTGCGCACCGCCATGATCCGCGGGGCGTTCGAGTTCCAGGGCCAGAAGTGCTCGGCCGCGTCGCGCGCGTACGTCGCCCGCTCGGTGTGGAACCGGCTGAAGGACGACTTCCTCGCCGAGGTCGAGGCGATCGCGATGGGGGACGTGACCGACCTGTCGAACTTCATGGGCGCGGTCATCGACGAGCGCGCGTTCGCCAAGCACGAGAAGGCGATCGCCCGCGCCCGCGGCACCGACGGGCTCGACGTGCTGGTCGGCGGGCAGACCGACGACTCGGTCGGCTGGTTCGTCCGCCCGACCGTCGTCGAGGGCGGCGACCCCACCGACGAGATGTTCTCCACCGAGTACTTCGGCCCGATCCTCGCCGTGCACGTCTACGACGACGGGGACTTCGAGAAGGTCACCCGGCAGCTGGAGGGAGCGGCGCCGTACGCCCTCACCGGCGCGGTCGTCGCGCGCGACCGCGCGGCGATCACCTGGGCGAGCGAGGAGCTGCGCTTCGCCGCGGGCAACTTCTACGTCAACGACAAGCCGACCGGCGCTGTCGTCGGCCAGCAGCCGTTCGGCGGCGGCCGCGCGTCGGGGACCAACGACAAGGCCGGCGCCGCGGTCAACCTGCTGCGCTGGACCTCCCCGCGGTCGATCAAGGAGACCTTCGTGCCGCCGACCGACTACCGCTACCCGTACATGGACTGAGGACGATGACGACCATCCCGATGCACCTCGGGGCGCTGCACCCGGTGGAGCAGGCCCTCACGGTCGCGCTCGCCTTCGGTCCCTTCGTCGTGCTGGGGATCGTGATCGCCGTACGCCGCCGGCAGGACCGCGCCGCCGAGGCGGAGGGCCACGACGCCCCGGAGGCTCAGCGCGAGAGGTAGTCCCGCCCGACCTCGTTCTCCTTGGCCAGCGCCTTCAGCAGCAGGTCGCCCACCAGACCCTCGATCTTGCCGCCGACGAGCGGCAGACCGACCTTGATCTCGAGGGAGACGGTCTCGGTCGTGCGGCCGTCCCGCTCCTCGAGCCGGATCGTGCCCCGCATGTCGCCGGGCTTGCCCGGGATGGTGACGAAGACGTCGGCGCGCTCGGCGTCGGTCCAGATCTCCTTCTGGACGATGTTGATCTCGTCGCCGACGAACTTCTTCGCGAACGACGGGATGCCCTCGGCCGCCTGGACCTGGTCGACGACGACCTCGGTGCCGGACCCGGACGGTGTCACGCTCACCTGCCGGCGAAGCACGTGCTGGCGGTCGCAGACCTGCTCGCGGAACACGGGGTCGACCAGCATCGCGGCCACCGCGGCCAGCGGGGCGTCGTACGTCAGCTCGTGCTTGATGCGCCTGCTCATCGTCTCTTCTCCCCGAGTCGGAACCTGATGCCGGACATCATGACCGACGCGGGTCTACCGTCTGCGCATGAGCGACGAGAGGTTCGTCTCCTTCGGGGAGCAGGGAGCGCAGCTGACCTATGGGAGCTACCTGCGGCTGCCGCAGCTGCTCGACGCCCAGCATCTCGAGTCGGACCCGCCGGCCCACGACGAGCTGCTGTTCATCACCATCCACCAGGTCTACGAGCTCTGGTTCAAGCAGCTGCTGCACGAGGTCACGGCGGCGCGGGACGCGATGCTCGCGGGGGACCGGCTGTGGTGGGCGCAGCACCTGCTGCAGCGGGTGCACGTGATCGAGCGGACGCTGGTCCAGCAGGTCGACGTCCTCGAGACCATGACCCCCCAGGACTTCCTGGAGTTCCGCCAGCGGCTCGCGCCCGCGAGCGGCTTCCAGTCGGTGCAGTTCCGCGAGCTGGAGTTCCTCTCGGGCGCGCAGGACCCGGCGTACCTCGAACGGTTCCGGGGGATCACGCCCGCCGAGCGGGAGCGGCTGGACCGGCGGCTGGCCGAGCCGACGCTGTGGGACGCGTTCCTCTCGGTGCTCCGCGGGCACGACCTCGCCTGCTCGTCGGAGGAGGAGGTGGCCGCCTCGCTCCGGGTGGTCGCCCACGACCGGTCCCAGTACGCCGTCGTCTGGGCGCTCGCCGAGGCCCTCCTGCAGCACGACGAGCTGGCCGCGAGCTGGCGCGCCCGGCACGTCGTCATGGTGGAGCGGATGATCGGCGACAAGTCCGGCACCGGCGGGTCGAGCGGATCGACGTACCTCCGCTCGCGGGTGCCGCTGAAGTACTTCCCCGTGCTCTGGGAGCTGCGCTCCGCCCTGTGAGGGACGCTGGTTGAGGTGCGAGCGGAGCAGGCCGGACGCTGGTTGAGGTGCGAGCGAAGCGAGCCTCGAAACCCGGTGCGACGAGCAGCAGCCTTGCCCCCGGGCGTCGATTCTCGGGTCGCTGGGTTTCGAGGCTCAGGACTTCGTCCTTCGCGCCTCAACCAGCGGGGGTGGCGCTGGTTGAGGTGTGAGCGGAGCGAGCCTCGAAACCTGGTGGGACGGGAAGCGGCCGTGCCCCCGGCGCCGATTCTTGGGTCGCTGGGTTTCGAGGCTCAGGACTTCGTCCTTCGCGCCTCAACCAGCGGGGGCGGAGCGGGGGGTGGCGCTGGTTGAGGTGTGAGCGGAGCGAGCCTCGAAACCTGGTGCGACGGGAAGCAGCCTTGCCCCCGGCGCCGATTGTCTGCTCGCTGGGTTTCGAGGCTCAGGACTTCGTCCTTCGCGCCTCATCCAGCGGGGGGTGGCGCTGGTTGAGGTGCGAGCGGAGCGAGCCTCGAAACCTGGTGGGACGACAAGCAGCCGTGCCCCCGGCGCCGATTCTCGGGTCCTGGGTTTCGAGGCTCAGGACTTCGTCCTTCGCACCTCAACCAGCGTGGGCTCAGGACTTCGTCCTTCGCACCTCAACCAGCGTGGGCTCAGGACTTCGTCCTTCGCACCTCAACCAGCGCGGGGATCAGGCGTCGTTGAGGGCGAGGTCGCGGCGGAGCTTGGCGACGTGGCCGGTGGCCTTGACGTTGTACTGGGCGAGGAAGACCTTGCCGTCCTCGTCGACGACGATCGTGGAGCGGATGACGCCCTCGACGACCTTGCCGTAGAGCTTCTTCTCACCGAACGCGGCGTACTGCTTCATGACGGACTTGCCCGGGTCGGAGAGCAGCCGGATGCTGAGCGACTCCTTCTCGCGGAACTTCGCCAGCTTCTCGGGCTTGTCGGGGGAGATGCCGAGGACCTCGTAGCCGGCGGCCTGCAGCGAGTCGAGCGAGTCGGTGAAGTCGCACGCCTGCTTCGTGCAGCCCGGGGTCATCGCGGCGGGGTAGAAGTAGACGATCACCTTGCGCCCGAGGAAGTCGGCGAGGGCGACCTCCGCACCGGTGTCGTCGGTGAGGGTGAACTCCGGTGCGGTGTCGCCGGGGCTGAGGCGGGTGGTGTCGCTCACGGGAAACTCCTGGGTTCTCGCCGCTAATGCCAATGATGTGCAACAGCGATAGAGTCGGCTGGTTCGGGTACGCGGTCCCGAATCTACCGACGACCGGAGGAGTGTCCTCGTGCACGTCCCAGACGGATTCCTCGACGCGCCGACCTCGGTCGCGACCGGCGTGGTGGCCGTCGCCGCCGTCGGTGTCGCGCTCCGCAAGGCCCGCACCGAGCTCGACGACCGCACGGCCCCGATGGCGGGCCTGGTCGCGGCCTTCGTCTTCGCCGCCCAGATGATCAACTTCCCGGTCGGGGCGGGGACCAGCGGACACCTCCTCGGCGGTGCGCTCGCGGCGGTGCTGGTCGGTCCGTGGACCGCGGTGCTGTGCATCTCCGTGGTGCTGATCGTCCAGGCGCTCTTCATGGCCGACGGCGGGATCACCGCGCTCGGCACCAACATCACCCTGATGGCCGTGGTCGGCGTCGCGGTCGGCTGGCTGGTCTTCGTCGCGCTGCGGGCGGTGCTCCCGAAGCGCCTCGGCAGCGTCCCGCCGGCGGCGGCGATCGGCGCGCTGCTCTCCGTCCCGGCCGCTGCGGCCGTCTTCACGCTGCTGTTCGCGATCGGCGGGCAGGCGCCCGTCGAGACGGGCAAGGTCCTCACCGCGATGGTCGGCTGGCACGTGGTGATCGGCGTCGGCGAGGCCGTCGTCACCGCGCTGGTCGTCGGCGCGGTCGTCGCGGCCCGGCCCGACCTGGTGTACGGCGCCCGCCCCCTGCTGGCCGCGCGCACGCTCGAGATCCGGAAGGCCGTCGCATGAGGTCCCGCACGTTCTTCGTCGCCGGGCTGCTCCTCGCCCTGCTCGTCGCCGGGGTCGCCAGCTACTACGCGAGCAGCCACCCCGACGGCCTGGAGTACGTCGCCGGCAAGACCGGTTTCCTCGACTCGGCCGAGGACTCGCCGACCGCCGACAGCCCGCTGGCGGACTACCAGACCGAGGGCGTCGACAACGAGCGGGTCAGCGGCGGGCTGGCCGGCGTGGTCGGCGTACTCCTGGTGCTCGGGCTGGCGGGCGGTCTCGCCTGGGGCGTACGACGTCGCGGCTCCGCGGAGCACGACCAGGACGAGCAGAAGGACGAGGCGATCCACTAGTGGGCGCCGGCCACGGCCACCGGCTGCACTTCCACGGGCACAGCCCGGTCCACCGGGCGCCGGCCCACGTCAAGCTGCTGGTGCTGCTGGGCTTCGTGCTCACCGTGGTGGCGACACCGCGAGAGTGGTACGCCGCCTACGCGGTGTTCCTCGTCGTGCTGCTCGGCGTGATCGCCGTGGCGCGGGTGCCGTACGGCTACCTCGCCAAGCGGATGGTGGTCGAGGTGCCGTTCGTGGTCTTCGCAGTGCTGATGCCGTTCGTGGCGACCGGCCCGCGCACCGAGGTGCTCGGGGTGAGCGTCTCCGAGGCCGGCCTGCTCGCGGCCTGGGCGTTGCTCGCCAAGGGCACGCTCGGCGTCCTCGCCTCGCTCACGCTGGCCGCCACCACCGAGCCGACGGCGGTGCTCGCCGGGCTGCAGCGGCTCCGGATGCCGGAGCTGCTGGTGCAGATCATGGGCTTCATGATCCGCTACCTCGACGTCGTCACCTCCGAGATGGGGCGGATGATGACGTCCATGCGCTCCCGCGGCTGCGAGCCCCGCTCGCCCCGGCACTGGCCGGCCCTGGCCCGGTCCCTCGGCGCCCTGTTCATCCGCAGCTACGAGCGTGGGGAGCGGGTCCACCTGGCGATGGTGTCGCGCGGCTACACCGGCCGGCTGCCCGAGGCCGTGCGCACGACGGGGGAGTCCGCGTGACCACACCGGTGCTCGACGTCCACGGTCTCGCCTACGCCTATCCCGACGGTCACCAGGCGCTCTTCGGGGTGGACCTGCACGTCCACCGTGGCGAGCGGGTCGCGCTGCTCGGTCCGAACGGGGCGGGCAAGACCACCCTGGTGCTGCACCTCAACGGCATCCTGACCGGTGGCGCGGGGAGCGTCGCCGTCAGCGGCCTCCCGGTCACGAAGGCCAACCTGCAGGAGATCCGGCGCCGCGTCGGCATCGTCTTCCAGGACCCCGACGACCAGCTGTTCATGGCCTCGGTCCGCCAGGACGTCGCGTTCGGGCCGGCCAACCTCGGGCTCCGCGGCGCCGAGCTCGACCGCCGGGTGATGGCGGCGCTCGACCGCGTCGGGATGGCCGACTTCGCCGACCGGCCCCCGCATCACCTCTCCTTCGGTCAGCGGCGCCGGGTCGCCGTCGCGACCGTGCTCGCCATGGAGCCCGAGATCCTGGTGCTCGACGAGCCGTCGTCGAACCTCGACCCGGCCTCGCGCCGCGAGCTCGCCGACATCCTCCGCTCGCTCGACGTCACCGTCCTGATGGTCACCCACGACCTGCCGTACGCCCTGGAGCTGTGCCCGCGCTCGGTCGTGCTCAGCGGGGGCGCGGTGGTCGCGGACGGGCCGACGTACGACGTACTGACCGACGACGAGCTGATGCGGGCCAACCGGCTGGAGCTGCCGTTCGGCTTCGACCCCCGGACCACGCGGTTGGCCCCACCGACGGGTTGATAGCCTCCACCCCGACCAGAGGATCGGCCCCCGAGGAGACGATGTGAGCACGGGCAACGACACGTCCGCCCTCGAGCGTGAGATCGAGGAGACCCGCGAGCGGCTCGCCACGACGATCGACCAGCTGCTCTACCGCTCCAGCCCGAAGACGATCGTCGGCCGCGAGGTCGCCTCGATGAAGGCCCACTTCGTCGACGTCCGGACGGGCGAGCCGCGCACCGACAACATCCTCAAGGTCGTCGGTGGCGTCGTCGGCGCGATCGCCCTGATCGTCGTGGTCCGGAAGGTCGTCAGCTAGCTCCATGAGCGACAAGACCCCCATCAAGATGCTGCACGACCGCATCCTCGTGGAGGTCGACCGCGACGCCGGCGAGCGTCGGTCGACCGGTGGCATCGTGATCCCCGCGACCGCGGCCATGGGCGCCCGCCGGCTGTCCTGGTCGAAGGTGGTCGCGGTCGGTCCCCAGGCGCGCGCCGTCGTGGCGGGCGACCAGGTGCTCTTCGACCCCGAGGACAAGTCCGAGGTCGAGGTCCACGGCGAGACCTACATCGTGATGCGCGAGCGCGACGTGCACGCCGTCGCGGCCGACCGGCTGGGCGACGAGGCCACGGGCCTCTACCTCTGACTCAGCGCTTCGCCCGCTTCGCCACGACCTTGACCTTCAACGTCGGGCTGGTCGCGCCGGTCACCGTGTCGGTGCTCGGGACCACCAGGCGGTAGGCGTAGGTGCCGGTGCGGCGCTCCTTCGGGAACGTCACCCGGACGGTGCCGGCCGAGCTCGCGACGGTCTTGAGCGTGCGCCAGGTGCCCTGGGCGCGGCGCTGCAGGACGACGGACTCGAGGCCGGTGAGCGTGACGGCGTCGGCACCGACGGCCTTGCCCTTCGCGACCCGCACGGTGCCGGCCGCGAACCCGGCGATCGTGGTCCGGGTGGGTGCCGCGGGCGCCGCGATGGGCTGGTGCGTCGGCTGGGCGGCGGGCTGGTCCGTGGTCTCGGTGGCGGCGTCGGGGCCGCACGCGAGCGCGCCCTGCCAGTGGTAGTTGGTGCCCGCGACCTGGACCCAGGAGACCGTGTACGACGCCACGCCGGCCGGCCAGTTGCGGTGCTGCGAGTAGGTGAAGCCGGTCGTGCCGGACCAGGTGCCCCGGTCGAGGTGGTAGTTGAGCGTGACCTCGCCCCGGTCGGTGCGGATCCGGATGTTGACGTCGTTGGCCTGGCCCTCCGGGAGGTTGGCCGGGTAGCGCACGGTCAGCGCGTCGCAGGTCGGGGCGGCGTACTGCCAGTTCCAGTCCCAGGGCTCGATGGCCGGGGCCGGGTCGCTGGGGATCTCGGTCTCGGGCTCGGTGGGGGTCTCCGGCACGACCGGGACCTCGGGCTCGGCGGGGACCTCGGGCTCAGCGGGAACCTCGGGCTCGGCGGGCGTCTCGGGGACCTCCGGCTCGGCGGGGACCTCGGGCGTGGTCGGCTCGGTGGGAGCGGTCGGAGTGGCGGCGCCGTACGCGACCGAGTAGTGCGAGACGGCCTTGCCGCTCGGGTGCTTGATCACCAGCGTGGTGACCGGAGCCGCCAGGGTGACGTTGACGGGGCCGTTGCCCTGCTGGACGCTGCCGGCCTTCACGCAGTAGCCGGTGATGACCTTGCCGGCGGGCGCGGTGACGGTGACCGACGACGGGTTGCCCGTGGTGTCGATCTTCCCGGAGTCCAGCCCGACGCAGACCTGGCCGGTGTTGGCGGCGGTCGCGGGCGCGGCGAGCGCGGTGAGGGCCGGGACGACGGTCACGGCGGCCGCGACGACGGCGACGGCAGCGGATCGAGTGCGCATCTGGTGCTCCGGGGTTCGGCTGGTGGCGGAGGGATCGAACACGAGGAGCGTGTCAGCGCGCAGACACCTCGACCAGGGGCTTCGGGCAACCTCGGGGGCGCCTTGTCGGAGGTTTGAGGTTTCCTTGAGGTGGGCCGATCCGGAGGCCGCCGGACCGGGGCGACGGTGGCTACGGTGGGGCCATGAGCGCACGAGTGGTGGTCGTGGTCGGGGCGGGTCCCGGGGTCAGCGGTTCGCTGGCCCGGGCGTACGCCGCGGAGGGCTGGTCGGTCGGTCTGCTGGGGGCCGACGGCGAGCGGGTCGTCGAGCTGGCGGGACAGGTCCGCGAGGCCGGGGTGGAGGTCGAGTCGGCGGTCGTCGACGTGACCGACACCGAGGCGGCGGCCCTCGCCGTACGCCGGGTGGCGGAGCGGTTCGGCCACGTCGACGTGCTGCACTTCAACCCCAGCGCGTTCCGCGAGAAGGACCCGCTCGAGCTGACCGTCACCGAGCTCCTGGCCGACGTGGCGCTGGGCGTCGGTGCGCTGCTGACCGCGGTGCAGTCCACCCGGCCCTACCTCTCGGCGGGCGGTCGGATCACCGTCACCGGCAGCATGGCCGCCGACCAGCCGTGGAACCGCGCGGCCTCGCTGGGCGTGCAGAAGGCCGGGGTGCGCAACCTCGTGCACAGCATCGACGCCACCCTGAAGGAGGACGGCATCCGGGCCGTCTCGGTCACCGTCCGCGGCACCCTCGGCTCCGAGGGCCCGTTCACGCCCGACCGGGTCGCCGAGGCGCTGCTCGCCGCCGCCCGCCAGGACGAGGCGGGCTGGCGCACCGAGATCCCGTACGAGGGATAGGCGAAGGCCCCGCCGGCGCACCGGCGGGGCCTCCTGCTGGGCCAGCTCGTCGACCGGTCAGCGCCGGCGGGGCTTCACCACCTTCACGGAGAAGGTGGTGCGGCTGGCCGACACGTCGGCGCTGCCGAGGTAGCGCACCGAGAAGGTCCGCCGGCCCGGCCGGTACGCCGCCTTCAGGCGCACCACTGCGCGACCGTTGCGGTTCACCGTGGCGGTGCCGACCCGGCGGGCGCCGTACCTGATCTCGACCCGGCCGGTCGGCCGTACGGCGCCGGCGGCGACCCGCACCCGGACGGCGAACTTCTTGTTGCGCGTCACCTTCCGGGGGCTCGGAGTGGCGGTGACCGACGAGGCCCGCGGCGGACGGGCCGTGACCCGCAGGGCCGTCGTCGTACTGGTCGCGGCGAGTGCGTCGTTGCCCGAGTACGCGACGGTGAGGACGTGGTTGCCGACCCCGAGGGTGCTCGGGACCCGCACGGTCGCGAGGTCGGACGCCACCGCGGCGGTGCCGAGCACGCTGCCGCCCTTGCTGACGGTGACGGTGCCCGACGTGGGCAGCCCGGCACCGTCGACCCGCACCGAGACCGAACCGGCGGCGCCGGCGGTGATCGGCGCGGCCTGCGCGGTCAGCAGCGCACCGCCACGCTCGACGGTGAGCGTCGCGGCGGTGCTCGCCGGCTTCAGGGCGTCGCTGCCGCTGTAGTCGACGGTGAGGGTGTGCGTTCCGGGCCGGGTGCCGGCCGGGATCTCGACCGAGGCCACGCCGTCCACGACCTCGGCGGACGCCAGCGGCGTGCCGTCCTGGCCGATCGTGACCGTGCCACTGGTGTCCCGGGCACCGGAGACCGTGACCGGGATGGTCGCGGCCGAGCCGTACGCCACGGTGGCAGGGTCGGCTGCGAGGGTGGCGTCGACCTGACCGGTCCGGAAGACGGCCGGCTCGGCGACGGCCGTGCCGCCGTCAGCGGTCTCCGCCGCCACGATCCAGCCGTACGACGTCCCGGCGTCCAGGCCGGTCCAGGTCGCCGTCGCGGTCTCGCCGGTGCTGACCTCGTCGGTGCCGATCACCTCGGTGGGGACGTACGCGGCGACCGAGTCGGTGCTGAACGAGGTCTTCCGGGTGGTGAGGTCGACCGGCAGCACCAGGTTGTCCTCCGCGCCGTTGTAGCGCGGCTTGGTCTGGCTGCCGTCGGCGCGCAGGTCGTACTCCGTGGCGCCGAAGTCGTCGAAGTACGGCGAGTAGGTGTCGATGCTCATCTCGCCGCGCTCGACGTCGAACTGCAGCATCCGCAGGAAGCTGGCGCCGAACTGCAGCCGGTCGGTCGACCGGTGGTCGGCCTCGCCGTCACCGTCGACGTCGATGTCGCCGTTCTCGTCGACCTTGTCGGGGAACAGCTGCGCGGCGCTGACCGTGTAGAACTGGTAGTCCGCGAGCAGCTCGACGACGTTGTGGAACACGGTCGCCCCGCCCTTGACCTTCGTCTTGAGGTTGGTGCCGACGCCGTGCTCGTGGCCCGCGAGGACCAGGAAGACGTTGGCGTTCCGCTCCACGATCTGCTTGTAGAGGAACGACCCGTCGGGTGCGGCGAAGGCCGCCCCGCGGGCGTCGGGCGCCGTCGACGGCTTGAGGTAGTCGTGCGACAGCAGGATCCCGTTGCGGTCGTGGTAGCGCTCGAAGATCGAGCTCGCCCAGGCGGCCTCCTCCTTCGTCACGCCGTAGGACAGGCCGACGGAGACGAAGTCGAGCCCGCCCGCCGAGAACAGCACGTAGTTGTTCTGGCTGTCGGTGCCGGGCTCGACGACCGTGCCGTCGGCGGCGGTCTGCTCGTCCCAGGTGTGGTACGACGCGCCGGCCGGCCACCGCTGGGCCGCCTGGTAGTACCGCTCCGGGCTGAACGTCCGGCTGAACCGCGAGGTCGCGCCGGTCTCCGCGCCGAGCTGGTTGTCGTGGTTGCCCGCGATGACCTGGTTGACCACGCCGGCGTCGTCGAGGATCTTGTGGAAGCCCGAGGTCTGCTCGAACTCGCGGTCCACCTGCTCGGAGAGTCCCGGCCGGACCAGCTGGCCGGAGCCGTCGCGCAGGTCGGGGTTGTGGTAGTCGTTCTCGATGATGTCGCCGGTGTGGGCGTTGAAGGCGATCTTGCGCTCGTCGGCGTTGTCGGCGATCCACTGCGTGGTCGCGCGGTACGCCGCCTGCCAGATCGCCTGCTCGTCGGCGGCCATCACGTCGGAGTCCTCCGCGACGCCGTCCCAGTCGTCGTAGGTGCCGCCCGCGGCGCCCTCGGCGAGGTACTGGGTGTCGGTGAAGTGGGTGATCGCGAAGTCGTAGTCCTGCGGGTCCTCGAAACGGTCCTTGTCGTCCTGGGCGGAGGCGTCGCGCGGCGACAGGTCGTCGGCGAACGGGTCCTCGCCGGTGACCAGGACGTGCACGATGCCGGCGTCGAGGAACGCGGGCCGGGTCGGGGCGGTCAGGACCGTGTTGCCCTCGGTCCGGCCGCGGGCACTGGTCAGCACGACCCACTCCTCGGCCCGGGTGTCCCAGGCGCGCAGGGACACGGTCCGGGCCGGGTCGATGACGCCCTCCCAGCGCAGCACCGGGTCGCTCGCCTCGGCCCCGACCTGGAGGTCGTAGCGCTGGAAGACCACGTCGCCGCTGGAGGGGGTGTCGATGCTCCGGCTGTCGAACGGCTGGAGCGAGCGGATCCGGGTGACCGGGTCACCGGCCACGTCGAGCCGGGTCGGCACCTCGGCCGCCGTGCCCTGGTAGCCGCTGGTCGGGAGCACCACGTCGGCCTGGGTGAAGGTCGCCGTCACCGGGACCCCCTGCTCGCCGCCGAGGGTCGCCGACAGCTCGGCGCTGTCGCCCTCGACCGTCGAGTCGAGTGCGGAGGGGATCTCAGGGATAGAGACGGAGCTGAACTCGACCGTCCGGGTCGCGGCGTTGCCGAGCGAGTCGACGGTGTCGATGCTCAGCACGTGCGGTCCGGCCGCGAGGCCGTGGCCGATCTCGGTGCCGTTCTCGATCGGCTCGCCGTCGAGCCGGATGCTGCTGGTGGCGACGCCGGTGGCGTCCTCCAGCTGCAGGGCGAGGACGACGGTGGAGGCGAGTCGCTGTCCCGCGGCCGGCACGCTGCTGGCGACCACGGGGGCGGAGTTGTCGACGGTGAACCGGCGGGTCGAGGACTTGTCCCCGACGGTCGCGGTGACCGTGTGCCGGCCGTCGGTCAGCTCGGTGCTGTCCAGGTCGGCGCGCAGGCCCTGCGCGGGCAGCGCCGCACCGTCCTCAGCGGTGAGCTCGAAGCGGTACTGCGCGTCGTAGGCGTAGTTGTGCGACGACCCGCAGGTCCCGTCGCCGAACCAGGTCGTGATCGGCTGCCCGGCGGCGTACGACGAGGAGCCGATCGTGACCGTCTTGCCGGCCACGAACCGGGTCAGCGGAGTGGCCGCGCCCGCGGCGGGGACCAGCTCGACGTCACGAACCAGGAAGTCGTCGTAGTTGTCGCAGCCGCCGGGGTTCCGGCTGCCGTGGTTGGAGCCGGCGACGATCTCGACGACGTTGGTTCCCGGCACCAGGTACTCGTTCGGGACGACCAGGTCGGCGGTCTCCTGGACCCACCGCTCCAGCGGCATCGAGATGCCGTTGATCCGGACGAGGTTGTCGTACCCGTCGTCGGTGCCGTTCCCGCCGATCCACATCCGCAGGTGCGCGTCGCCGCTGCCGAGGGTCTCGATGGTCCGGGTGGTCGGCGCGCCCTCGATGGTGAAGGGGAGCACCAGGTCGACCATGTTGGTGGCCGGCGCACCGCAGGTGCCGTCGCCGAGGTTCCAGGTCGGGTGGCCGTCGGCCGTACCGGTCTTGACGACGCCGGAGGAGCCGACGGTGCCGAGGGTGGCGGTGCCGGTCTCCAGCAGCAGCTGGAGGGAGTCCTGCCAGATCTTGAAGTCGTCGCGGTTGGCGCAGGTCACGCCGCCGCTGGTGCCGTTGTAGTCCCCGGTGACCACCGTGAGCGTGTTGGCACCCGGGCGGAGGAGGCGGTTCGGGAGCTGGATCTCGACCTCCTCGGAGCCGGACTCGCCGTAGTCGCCGCCGAGGGAGATCCGGTGGCCGTTGACCTCCAGCCGGTTGTGGTAGCGCGCCTCGACGGAGTTGCCGGAGGCGATGGTGAGCCGCAGCGTGGCGGTGCCCGCGGCCAGGGTCTCGGCGTTGTGGGCCGGCTCGTCGTCGACCTCGAGCGAGGAGACGGTGCCTTCGTCGCCCACCCGGACCGCGGCCGTGACCGGCTGGTCGCCGTGCACGACGGTGCCGTCCGAGGGACGCAGCTGCGGGGCACCCGCCGGGGAGTTGTTGACGCTGAACGCCGCGCTGGCCTGGGCGCCCGACGCGGTCGTCGCGGTCAGGGTGTAGTCGCCGTTCTCCAGCTCCCGGGTGTCCACGTCGGCCTGCAGCCCGTGGGTCGTCCCGGGGTCGCCGCTCACGATGAAGGAGAGGTCGACCGTGTCGACCTTGGTGCCGCCGTCCCCGCAGATGCCGTCGGAGAGCGTGTAGCTGAAGTTGTTGCCCTCACCGTCGACCACCACGCCGAGCGAGCTGACGCTCAGGCTGGAGACGGTGAAGTCGTCCTTGTTGATGCACCAGACACCCTCGCCGTTGGGGTTCACGTTCCAGTTGCCGGCGGGCACGTTGGGACGCGAGCTGGTCGCTGCGTAGTACGCCGGCGAGCCGTCGGCGTGCACCGTGATGGTGTTCTCGCCGGGCCGGAGCCACTTCGTGGGGAAGGGCAGGCTGGCGTGCTCACCGCCGGCGATCGTGGGCAGGTAGTTCCGGTCCGCCTTGTCGGCGTCGTCCTCGCCGTGGCCGTTGACGGTGAAGTAATTGCCGAACTCCGCCCCGGTGCCGTTCCCGCCCATGTCCAGGTCGAGGTACGACGTCCCGGCGGACCTCGCGGCGCCCGCGCCGTCGGTGAGGGTCCTCACGACGGCACCGGCGCCGTCGGCGATGGTCAGCGAGGCGACCGGGTCGCCCGCGATCGTGGCCTCGGCGCCGAGCTCGGCGACGCCCTCCAGGGTCTCGCCGCCCTGCAGGCCGAGGACGGGGTCGCCGCCCTCGGTCGCAGCAGGGGCTGCTGAGGGGGCTGGGGTGGGAGCTGCAGGTGCTGCGGCGGGTGCCGGTCCGGGGGCGGCGTACGCCGACCCTGTGCCCGCGACCAGCGCCAGGACGGCCGTGGACGCGACGAGGGCCGTGCGGCCCCGCCTGCCCGTGACCAGCTGGTGCTTCATCGGTGGGTGTCTCCTTCGTGGGGGTGTGAGGCAGTTCTTCAGGCAGTGGTGAGGCCCACCACGGCGAGCGCCGTGATGGCGCCGCCGAGCAGCGTGATGCCGCCGGCGGCGAGAGCGGGGGCCGCGCGGGAGGCGAGGCGGAGGGCGGCGACGGACTCGCCGCCGCGGACCAGGGCGGTGCTGCCGGCCAGGGCGAGGAGGCCGACCCCGACCAGGACGACGGCCATGCCGAGACCGAAGACGACCACCAGCAGCAGCGCGAGCGCCGCCCGACCGGTGAACAGGCCGGTGACGAGGACGAGGAACGCCGAGGGGGACGGCACCAGGCCGCCGGAGATGCCGAGCAGCACGAGGCCCGGGCGGCTCAACGCCTGGTCGTGATGGCCGTGGCCGTGACCGTGACTGTGGCCGTGGCCGTGGCCGCCGGTCCGGCGCCAGCGGCGCAACAGCCAGAGGCCGGTGCCGAGCACCAGCAGGCCGGAGACGAGCTGGAGGGAGGTGGTGAGCGTCTTCAGCTCGACCAGGCCCGAGAGGGAGAAGAAGGTCCAGGCGACGGCGATGACCAGGACCGAGCAGGTGTGCATGGCGGCGACCGAGCCGCCCATCCAGAGGGCGTCGCGGACCTTGCCCTGGGTGCCGACGATGTACGCGGCGGCCAGGCTCTTGCCGTGGCCTGGGCCGACGGCGTGGGCGGCCCCGGCCGCGAAGGCGACGAGGAGCGCGACCGGTGCGAAGCCGGGGGCCTCGACGAGGTGCTGCAGGCGCTCGCCGAGACCGGTCATGCCCGCGCCCGCTCTCGACCGCGGCGCCGGAACCAGACGAGTCCCGCCAGGACCGACAGCAGCAGGACGCCGAGCACCGCGCCGAGCTGGAGGGCGGCGCTGGTCCCGGAGGCCAGCCCGTCGCCGGACGGCTCGCCGTCGAGTGACCACGCGTGGGCGGGATCGTCGGCGCTGTAGACGGCTCGCTGTCCGTCGGGACCGGTCGCCATCGTGCGGTACGCCGGGTGCAGGTCGGTCAGCGTCGTCACGCTGACCTCGGCCTCCGTGACGGCGTCGGCGCAGTCGAAGCGGACCTCGGCGCCCCGCTCGGCCAAGGTCTCGGTGGCGCTCACCTCGCCGGCGCAGGGCGACCCGTCGCCCACGACCTCGATGTGCTCGAGGAGGTAGTCGCGGAACTCCGAGGACGCGGCGAGCGCGACCGCGTCGGCGTCCTCGTAGAACACCGCGCCGTCCAGCATCACCCGGTCCCGGGGGAGTACGCCGAGCGAGACGCCGAGCAGGGTGAGGTCGTCGGTGCCGCCGACCCGCCAGCGCACCCGGACGGTGCCGGGGGCGTCGACCGTGTCCACGGCGACCTGCTGGGGAGGTCCGAACGGATGGGCCTGCGCGGGGCCGGCGGCCAGCCCGGACAAGGACACCAGGACGGCGGTCAGGACGAGGACCAGGAACGGACGGCGGACCAGGCCGGGGCGCGGTAGGGCAGGGGACAACGCGGTGCTCTCCGAGTGCGAGTGGCGTGGGGCCGATGGGCACCCGGAGGGAGACCTTCACGGTCACGGGAGAACGGGCCGGACCGCGTCCGCGTCGTACGTCCGACGAGCAGGTGAACGCTAGGGAGCGTTCCTTAGTCCTGCTCCGGCGTCCCGCCCGTCGCCACCGGCCGGTCCGAGTTGCTCCACTGCGACCACGAGCCGGGATAGAGCGCGGCGTCGTACCCCGCGACGGCGAGGGCGGCGATCTCGTGCGCGGCGGTCACGCCGGACCCGCAGTACGCCGCCACGGGGACGTCGCCGGTGACGCCCACGCCTGCGAACCTCGCACGCAGCTCCGTGGCGGGGAGGAAGCGTCCGTCCGGGGCGAGGTTGTCGGTCGTGGGCGCGTTGACCGCGCCCGGGATGTGACCGGCCTTCGGGTCGACCGGCTCGGTCTCGCCGCGGAACCGCTCGGGCGCCCGGGCGTCGAGGAGTACTCCCCTCCCCGGAAACGCACCCGCGCCGTCGGCGTCGAGCACCGGCAGGGCGCCGGAGCGCAGCGTCACGTCGCCGCGCTCCGGCACGACGTCGTCGGTCGACAGCTCTCCACCGGCCGCGACCCACGCGGGCAGCGCGCCGTCGAGAAGCCGTACGTCGGTCACCCCCGCCCAGCGCAGCAGCCACCAGGCCCGCGCCGCGGCCAGGTTGCCGCCCCCGTCGTACGCCACGACGGTGCTGCCGGCCCGGACGCCCCAGCGGCGCGCCGACTCCTGCAAGGCAGCGACGTCGGGCAGCGGGTGCCGGCCGTCGGTCGGCTCTCCGTGCGCGGCGAGCTCGGTGTCCAGGCCGACGTACACGGCGCCGGGCACGTGGCCGCGCAGGTACTCGTCGTGGCCGGGCGGGCCGCCGAGGGACCAGCGGACGTCGAGGACGACGAGATCGGCGCCGGCGCGCGCCTGCAGGTCGCGCAGCTCATCGACGGTGATCAGCACGGTCATGACGTCCTCGTTCGGTTCAGCCGGGTCGGGGCGGTCCAGTCTGCCTCGTCGCAGCGGTCGGGACCCCGCCTGATGGTGCCGACCGCACCGATGTCCTGAAGCACAACTGTCACCGATGTCCTGCGACATGACACCCGCGCTTCTGTGGAAGACGAACACCATCGAACACACATTCGAGTAGAATCGAGGTACGAACTTCACCTCGCCGCTGAGCTCTCGGAGGCTCGCATGGACCACCCGATCCGCCTCGCCGCCCGCCAGATCGACGGTGCGTTGAAGTCGGTGGCCGATGTGAACCCGGCGTTCATGACCGCAACCGACAAGGCGGCTGCGTTGGTCGAGATCGCCTCACTCGAGGCTCGCGTAGCCGAGCTCCGGCTCCGGGTGACCGCAGACGCCTCGGACGTCGCCGAGGAGTCCGGCGCCCGCGACGTCGGCGTGTGGGCGGCGGCCGCGACCCACCGCCGCCGCAGTGACTGCGCGGCCGACCTCCGCCTGGCGCTCGCCCTGGCTGACCGACCGTTGCTCGCTACGGCGCTGCGCGAGGGGGCGGTGAACTTCGACCAGGCGCGCGTGATCGCGACAGCGCTGGCGGAACTCCCGGCGGACGTCGACGCCGCGCTCGTTGACCAGGCCGAAGAGGCGTTGGTGGGCTACGCCGCCCGCTTCGACCCCATCGAGCTCGCTCGCCTGGGCCGCCGGATCCTCGACGTGATCGCCCCGGAGATCGCCGAAGCCGTCGAGGCCCGCCACCTGGCCGACCTCGAAGCCTCCGCCCAGCACCGCATGCGCCTTGCCCTACGCGCCCTCGGTGACGGCACCACCCGGATCACCGGCCTGATCCCCGACGCCTCCGCGGCCCGGCTCGCGACCTACCTGCACGCCTTCACCAACCCCCGCCGCGACGACACCGACCCGGCCGAACCGACGCTGGTTGAGGTGCGAGCGAAGCGAGCCTCGAAACCCGGTGAGCCAAGCAGCGGCCCGGTGCCCTACGGCCGCAAGTCAGCGCAGGCGTTCTGCCAGCTCCTGGAGACCCTCGACCACAGCCGCCTCCCGATCCACGGCGGCGACGCCACCACCCTGGTCGTCACGATGAGCTTGGACTCGCTGCGCGCCGACCTCGCCACCGCCACACTCGGCAACCCGGCCCCCGGCGACTCCCACGACCGCATCACCGCCGACGAGGCCCGCCGCCTGGCCTGCACCGCAGGGATCGTCCCCGCAGTCCTCGACGGCCAGGGCGAGGTCCTCGACCTCGGCCGGAGCCAGCGGCTCTTCAATCGCGCACAGCGCCGTGCCTTCGCGCTCCGCGACAAGGAGTGTCGTGCCGAGGGTTGCCACATCCCCGCCCCGTGGTGCGAGGCCCACCATCGACATCCCTGGTCGACGGGCGGCCGCACCGACCTCGCCGACGGGATGCTGCTCTGCTCCCACCATCACCACCGAGCCCATGACCCGACCTACACGACCGAACGCCTCGCCGACGGAGACGTCCGCTTCCATCGACGGACCTGACGCCTGCGTAGGGTCGTGCTCGTGAACGGGCCGGTCGCGGGGAGAGCCGTGCTCGTCCTGGTCGTGCTCGGCGCACTCCTCGCGGGGTCGACGGCGCTCGCACCCGCGACGGGCGAGCCCTCCGAGCTGGCGACCCTGGCGTACAGGATCGCGGCGGGTGTGGTGATCAGCGTGGTCGCGGTCGGGCTGATCGCCGTACTGGTCCGGGCCGACGGCCGATGGACCATGGCTGACGTCGGCCTGGGCGACGTGCGCGCCGGCTGGCGTCTCGCGCTCTGGGGAGCCGGCCTGTGGCTGGTGCCGGCCGCGGCCACGTTCGGCGTCCTCGCCGTCCTCGGGACACCGCTGAGCGTCGCCGTGCCGGTCGCGGAGCTCGTGTCGACGGTGTCGCTGCTCCTGCTCGCCGTGCTGCTGACCGAGGCACTCCCCGAGGAAGCCGTCTTCCGCGGCTACCTCACCACCGCGCTCGGCACAACGCTCCGCGGGTGGTGGGTCGTCGTCGTCCAGGCACTCCTGTTCACGCTGTTCGCCGCCATCCTGCGCCAGGACTGGAATCCGACGGACCTCTCGCTCTTCCTGACGATGGGGATCGCATTCGGCTACCTGCGTATGGTCACCGGCACGGTCTGGATGTCCGTCGGCTCCCACACGGCGTTCCAGACCGGTGCGCAGCTCGTCCTGACCCACGACGTCGTCGACTTCGCCGGTGGCACCGCCGTCGCGATGCTCGCCCTGGGTGTCGTGCCCTTCACCGTCGCCGCCATCGTGCTCAGCTCGACCCCCGCGGCCCGCTGGGTCCCGGCTGCCCTCCGCACGCCGGGCGGAGGGCAGCCAGTGCTCTGACGGTCAGCAGGTCACGTCTCGGCCGTACAGCAGCGGGCTGGCCCACCCGAGCGCCTCGTACTCGTACGTGACACGGCCCCTCACGGTGCAGAGAACGGCCTTCGACGCCGAGGTCTCGAAGAGGCGATACGCGAACTCCCAGTAGCCGCTGCCGTTGTTCTGCGTGCAGAGCGGGAAAGCGGAGGAGTCCTCGCTCGCGTAGTAGCCGCTCCGCTGGGTGAAATGGGCCGGGGGAATGGCTCCGCCGCACGCGGCGGAGTACGACCAGAAGGGCGCGTAGAACTCGAAGGCGTCACCGAGCGTCACGCCGCGAGGGGTGGTGCGGGTGAAGAGCGTGTCGTCGTGACGGCTTGCGTGCGCCATCTGCGCCATCATCGTCAGCATCCCGAGTTGCATCTCGGAGTAGGTGAGCCCCCTGTGGGAGCCCGCGGTGTTGCCGTCCGGCGCTACGACCGTCCAGCTGCGGTACCGGTCGTAGATCTCGCCGAGCCACGCTCTCGGCTTGGAGAGGGTCAGCGTGGGATCGCCCTCGTAGAGAACGTCCTCGCACTCGAGCTGCCCGGTGCCGCCGCACGCTGGAAGAAGGACGCCGTTCATGACGGCTCGTACGTCGTCGGGGAAGGTGCCGTAGGAGTCCCGCAGCACGTCGTCAATCATCCGAGAGTCGTCTAGCGCGAGCCCGATGGCCAGCCGGCCCATCGTCATGGCCGTGACGTGATTCTGCCACCGCTCGCCGTAGTGGTAGCCGTTGCAGGGCTGGCCGGGTGCGGGCTGAGGCCAGCACATGAAGTCCTGACGTGACGTCTCGATGTGGTCTGCCAGACCGAGCAGCCACCGGTCGATCTTGTCGCGCTCAGCGACCGTGAACTCGTCGTAGAGAAGCGAGTAGGCAGTAGCGAAGCCGAGGATGGTGCGCCCGACCCGCATCCCGGCGCCCGAGCACTGGGAGGTCCCCGAGATCGTGCACGCGAACTGCTCGATCTGCGCCGGAGTGGCGGACGCCCACGCGGCGAGCATGCTCTTCGCGTTGTCGCGATAGCCGGTCAGTCCTTCGACGCGGTACACCAGGGCCGAGTCCCGGGCCCTCATCGAGGCCTGACGGGCCACGTCAAAGTAGTTGCCTTGGCTCAGGTAGTTGTTCTGCGAGGTGTAGGGGGTCGTCAAGGTGTAGGCAGGCGGCACCGCCGGCGGCGTCGTCGTCCCCTGGTGAGGCTCCCCGTAGGCGGCAGACCTCTTGGTCTGCAGGTAGGACTCCGCGTATGCGGGGTCGCCGGAGGCAAGTCGCTCCTGTGCCCGGGTGATCGTCGCGTCGTCGATCAGCACGACTGGCCGGGGGTAGATGAAGTTCTGGTGGCCGCGGATCCACCATGACCGTGGGAAGGTCTGGAAGGTCGCTCCCGAGCCCGCGACTCGTCGGTCCTGGTACTCCGCCACCGTGGCGGGACCGTTGACGGTGGGGACGGCGGCCAGTGCGGTCCCACATGGCCTGCCCCAGGTGAAGGTCTGCCACTGACCGGGGGTCGTCTCGTTCGTGTGGGCGAGGAACCAGCTGGAGCCTCGTTTGAGTCCGATGGTGTCATCACCGTCGCCGTCCCAGTCGCCGGCGACGGGGTCGTCGTTGGCCTGGCCCCAGGAGAAGGTCTTGTAGACGGCGGGGGTGGGGGAGTTGTCGGCTGCCAGCCGGTAGGTGTTGCCGTCCTTGGACTTCGTGCCGATGGTGTCGTCACCGAGGGTCTCGCCGGTGATCGGGTCCACGGTGCCGTTCCAGTTGCCGACGACGGGGATGTCGCTGGCGGCTCCCCACGTCAGGATCTGGTGGAGTCCGTTCGCGGGGTCGTTCGTCGCCCGCAGGAAGTAGGTGTTGTCTCGCTTGAGCCCGATCGTGTCGATCCCGTCGCCATCCCAGTCGCCCACGAGGGGGACGTCCGTGGGCCGACCCCAGGAGAGAGCGACGTCCCAGCTGCCGAGCGAGGAGCTGTTGCGGAGCAGAAAGGTGTTGCCCCGCCGAACTGCGGGACCGTCGATCCCGTCACCGTCCCAATCGCCGAACATGGCGGGATCCTCGGTGCGGACCTCGTTGCCGGGGCTTCCCGGGCAGGGGGGTTGAGCCGCTTGCGCCGGCGGTGGACCGGCCGGTCCACCGGTGATGGTCAAGAGGGACGCGGTGATCACGCCAGGGAGGAGGGAGACAAGGGCACGCCGAACACGCTGCATGGGGGGTCAGCCTTCGTGGGGTGAGGGGGCTGCCGGGGGGACGGCAGTGGACGAGACACTAGGGCTGTCCGTGTCCCCGTGGGTGCTTTCGACGCGATTGCCTGCCGACTGCAGGGTCGGCTCCAGAGAACGAGAAAGCCCCTGACCAACGTTTCCGCTGGCCAGGGGCTGTATCTGTACGCCATCAGGGACTTGAACCCCGAACCCGCTGATTAAGAGTCAGCTGCTCTGCCAATTGAGCTAATGGCGCCCGGTGAAGCGAGAAGAACGATACCAGCGTGGGAGCCTCGGGAAAAATCGGCGGGGGCGGGTCGTCGACCTACAGCGACGCGAGGACCGCCTGGGCGGCGTTGTGGCCGCCGATGCCCGACACCGCCCCGCCGCGACGGGCGCCGGAGCCGCACAGCAGCACGGCGTCCAGGTTGGTCTGCACGCCCCACTGCTGGGCCGGGGTCTCCAGCCGCGAGCGGTTCGGTGCCCAGGGCCACTCGAGGTCGCCGTGGAAGATGTGGCCGCCGGGCATGGCCAGGTCCGCCTCGATCTCCTGGGGGATCTTGGCCTCGATGCACGGGTTGCCGTGGGCGTCGCGCGCCACGCACGTCTCGATCGGCTCCACGAGGTGCGCGTTGAGCGCGGCGATCGCGCGGGTGACCGCGGCCGCCTTCGCGGCGCCCGGGTCGACGTCGAAGAGGGACGTGGGGGTGTGCAGGCCGAAGTACGTCAGCGTGTGTCGGTCCTCGTCCGACGCGCCGAGGATCGACGGGTCGGTGAGCGAGTGGCAGTAGACCTCGCCGGGCAGTGTCGACGGCACCCGGCCCGCCGCGGCCTGGGTGTACGCCGTCTCCAGCCGGCTGAACTCCTCGGCGAGGTGCAGGGTCCCCGCGAAGGCGACCTCGGGGTCGCGACCCGAGCGGAGCTCCGGCAGCCGGTCGAGCAGGAAGTTGATCTTCAGCTGGGACCCCACCGGCTTGGCCGCCGGGTCCTCGGGCCCTCCGAGCAGGATGCCCAGCACCCAGGGTGCGACGTTGGCGAGCACGAACCGCGCCCCCACGGTGTGGTCGCGACCTCCGTCGTGCCAGGTCACCTCCGCGCCGCCGTGGCCGTCGGGGGAGGTCCGGATGGCACTGACGCCGGCCGAGGTGGCGATCTCGGCTCCGCCCTCGACGGCTGACCGGGCGAGCGCGTCCGTCACCGCGCCCATGCCGCCGACGGGGACCCGCCACTCGCCCGTGCCGTTGCCGACCAGGTGGTAGAGGAAGCAGCGGTTCTGGATCAGCGTCGGGTCGTGGAGCGAGGCGAAGGTGCCGATGAGCGCGTCGGTGCCGACCACCCCGCGGACCAGGTCGTCGCGGAAGCGCCGCTCGATCGCGGCCCCCAGCGGCTGCTCGACGACGTCGCGCCAGATCTCGGGGTCGACCCGATCGCGGATCGCGCGCTCGGTCGGCAGCGGGTCGAGCAGCGTCGGCGCGACGACCTCGGCGAGGCGGCCGACGCCGCTGTAGAAGTCGCTCCAGGCGGCGTACTCCTCGTCGCCGCCGGTCAGCTCGCGGAACGACGCCCGCGTCTGCTCGCCCTCGGACCGCTCCACGAGCAGCCCACCGGCGACGCCCTCGCGGATCCAGGGGGAGTACGACGCGGTCGTGCGTGAGGCCAGGGCGATGTCCAGCCCGAGGTCGGCCATCAGCCGCTCCGGCATCAGCGAGACCAGGTAGGAGTAGCGCGAGAGGCGGGTGTCGTGACCCGCGAACGCCTGGGCGGAGACGGCCGCGCCGCCGGCGTGGTCGAGCCGCTCCAGGACGAGCACGGACAGCCCGGCCCGGGCCAGATAGGCGGCGGAGACCAGCCCGTTGTGGCCGCCGCCGACCACGACGACGTCGTACTCCCGGCGGGCGCTGCTGCGGTCGATGTTCGTGTCGCTGGTCACCGACCCACGGTAGAGGACTAGCCCAGTGGACTAATCGGGGGCGACGAACCGCCAAAATGTGCCCCGGTCCCCAGGGTGGGGTGTGTTTGGATCGAGGCGACGTTCTCGCGCTCAGGAGGGTGCGCAACAACAGTGATTCGGTCCTCAGGAGTGCGTCTCGCGCTGCTGCTCCTGGCCGTCGGTCTCTTCGGGGCGACTGCGGTCTGGGCTGCCCCCGACGACGGATGGGTCATCGGCATCTGGCCGGTCGGCCTGGCGACCGGTGCTGCCCTGCTCGCGGGCCGCCGCCGGATCCTCGCCGTGCTCGCGGCCGTGCTGGCCCTCGCCTTCGTCACGATCGCCGTGGACCGACCGGTCGAGGTGGCGGCCGGGTACGCCGTCGGGATCGCCGCCGAGACCGCCCTCGTCTGGTGGCTCCTCACCCGCGGTCGGAGCGGCCCGGCGAGCCTGCGCAGCGACCACGACCTGCGGGTCTACCTCGGTGCCTCGATCGCGGGCGGAGCGGTCGCCGCCGTCGCCGGTGCGCTCACCGCCGTCCTGGCCGACTGGGGCGCCCCGGGGCTCGTCGCGCTGGCCCTGGGCGCCGCCCACCTCGCCAGCCAGCTCTGCCTGATCCCGCTCTTCTCGCTGCTGCCCGACCACGGCGCTTCGGCGGGTACGGGTGAGCGCGTCCTGCAGTGGGTCTCGATCGTCGTGGTCACGCCGCTGGTGTTCCTGCCGCACGACTTCCCGTCGCTGGTCTTCCTGGCGGTGCCGATCCTGGCCTGGAGCGCCTTCCGGATGGCGCCCGTCGAGGCGCTGCTGCAGATGATCGCCGTGCTGGCGTTCGCCATCTCCATGACCACCCTCGGGCTGGGGCCGTTCGCCGAGGTCCCGTCCGAGTACGGCATGTCCGTCGACGCGCGCGGCATCCTGCTGGCCACCTTCGCGACCACCTGCGCGGTCATCGTCGTACCCCTCATGCTGCGAGCCGGCGTCCACATCGAGACCGCCAGGAACGCGGCGGCCGAGCGGGACCGGATGCGCAACGTGGTCGACGGCACCCAGGGCGTGGCGATCATCGGCACCGACGACGCCGGGCGGATCACGCTGTTCAACCCGGGTGCCGAGCGGCTGCTGGGCTACAGCCGGTACGAGGTCATGGGCCTGCCCACCCGCTTCCTCCACTCCGACGAGGCGGTCGCCCGCAAGGCCGACGAGCTGGGCGTCGAGCACGACTTCTCGAAGGTCGCCCACACGATCATGGACCGCGACCTGGTGGCCACCGAGATGGGCTTCCTGCGCAAGGACGGCGAGGAGCGCAGCCACGCGATGACGCTGTCGCGGATCGCCGACGAGCGCGGTCACGTCATCGGCTACGTCAGCACCTCGGAGGACGTCACCGAGCGGCTGCGCACCCAGAGCGCGCTCGAGCAGGCCGTGGAGCGGCTGCGGGAGGTCGACGCCGTCAAGGACGCGTTCGTCTCCAGCGTGAGCCACGAGCTGCGGACCCCGATCACCAGCATCCTGGGCTACCTCGAGATGCTCGAGGACGGCTCGTACGGCGACCTCAACCAGGCGCAGCGCGACGCCGTACGGCGCGTCTCGAGCAACAGCGACCGGCTGCTCGGGCTCATCGACGACCTGCTGACCCTGTCCCGGGTCCAGGACTCCGGCCTCGGTGGTGCCGAGCGGGCCTTCGACCTGCGCACCGCCGTCGAGGGCGGCTACTCGGTGGTGGCGCCGGTCCTGAAGTCGCGCCGGCTGGAGATGCGCCTGGACCTGCCCGAGGAGCCGGTGCCGTTCCACGGCGACCGGGACCTCATGGAGCGGGTCGTGGTCAACCTGGTCGGCAACGCCGTGAAGTTCACCCCCGACGACGGCGCGGTCGCGGTCGAGCTGGAGGTGCTCGGCGACTTCGCGGAGCTCAGCGTCGCCGACACCGGCATCGGCATCCCGATCGCCGAGCAGTCCCGGCTGTTCACCCGGTTCTTCCGCTCCGAGCTGGCGCAGAAGAACGCCATCCAGGGCAGCGGCCTCGGGCTGTCCATCGCCCGCGGGATCGTCGAGAAGCACGGCGGCTCGGTAGCCGTGACCTCGGCGGTCGGGGAGGGCACCACGTTCCGGGTCCGGCTGCCCGTCGTCACCTGAGGAACCCCGTGAGTTAGGGTCACCTAACATGGCTCGGATCTACCGCGACGCCCAGGGCGTCCCTCACGTCCGGGCCGCCTCGCTCGCCGACCTCGCCTTCGCCCAGGGCGAGGTCACCGCCCGGGACCGGGCGTGGCAGCTGGAGTTCCTGCGCCGACGCGCCACGGGTACGACGGCCGCCGCCTTCGGACCGCACGCGCTCGCCTGGGACCGGTTCGCCCGGCGTACCCGGATCGTCGACACCGCCCGGCGTGCCCATGCGGCGCTGTCCCCGGAGAGTGGGTCGTTCGTGGCGTCGTACGTCGACGGGGTGAACGCCGGCCTGCGCGCCGAGGCGCCGGAGTTCGAACGCGTCGGCATCGGGGCCGACCCGTGGGAGGAGTGGACGCCGCTGGCGGTCTTCCTCGCCCAGCACCTGCTCTTCGCCAGCCTGCCGGGGAAGCTGTGGTCGCACCGCGGCCGCGCGGTGCTCGGCGAGGACGCGTCGCTGCTCTCCCACGAGGGTCCGCTCGGTAGCGGCAGCAACGCCTGGGCCGCAGCCGGCGGTCGCACCGCGAGCGGTCTGCCGCTCATCGGCGGCGACCCGCACCGGGTCATCGAGGCGCCCGGCGTCTACCAGCAGGTCCGGCTCTGCTGCGAGGACCCGGAGGACGCGTTCGACGTCGTCGGCTTCGCCTTCCCCGGGGTGCCCGGCGTCCAGCACTTCGCCCACGCGGGCCAGGTGGCCTGGGCGATCACCAACGCGATGGCCGACTACCAGGACGTGTACGCCGAGCGCCTGCGCCGTACGTCCGGGGGCGTGGAGGCGCTCGGTCCGGAGGGCTGGGAGCCCGCGGCGGTCGATGCCGATCAGATCGAGGTCGCCGGCGCTCCGGCGGAGGAGCTCGAGGTCGTCGTCACCGCGCGTGGCCCCGTCTTCGAGGGTGGCCCCGACGACGGCTCCGGCCTCAGCCTCCGCACGGCGTCGCTCGTGCTCGGGGACCTCGGCTTCGACGCGCTGCTCCCGCTGCTGCGGGCGCGGACGGTCGACGACGTCGACCGGGCGCTGGACACGTGGGTCGAGCCGGTCAACAACGTCGTCGTCGCCGACACGGCAGGCGCGGTGCGGTACCGGATCGCCGGCCGCATCCCGGACCGCGACGACGCGAACCGCCGCGGCGTCGTCGATGCCGCCGACCCCGGCGCCGCGTGGCGCGGCTGGCTCACCGACCTGCCCCGCCACGACGTGCCGAGCGACGGGCACGACGTGACCGCCAACGAGCGCCGCGGCCCGGAGAGCGACCCGATCGGCACGACCTTCGCGCCGCCGCACCGCGCCCGGCGGCTGCACGAGCTCCTGGACGGTCGCCGGGACCTGACCGTCACCGACTTCGCCGGCTTCCTCGACGACACCCTCGCGCCGTCGGCCCTCGCGCTGCGTGAGCTGGTCCGCGACGCGGAGCCGTCCGGTCCGGGTGCGGTGGTCCGGGCCGAGATCCTCGACTGGGACTGCCGCATGGACGCGACCTCGGTCGGCGCCGCCGCCTTCGCCGCCTGGCGCAGCGCGCTGGTGGTGCGGCTGGCCGCCGAGCCGGTCTTCGCGCCGCTGCTCGAGGAGGCGCACGACCGGGTGTTCGCGCCGTGGCTGGACGCCGCCGGGCGGATCGGCCTCGCGCTGGAGACGCTGTACGACGCGGGCGCGCCGTACGGCATCGACCTGCGGGCGCACGCGGGCGCCGCGCTCGACGACGCCGCCGGGCACCCTGCGACGTGGGGGACGACCCACGTGGTCACGCCCGCCCACGCCTTCGACGTGGCGAGCCTGGATCTCGACCCGCCACCGGTGCCGCCGCTGCCGGTCTCGGGCGACATCGACTGCGTGCGCTGTACCGGCTCGGTGCCCGGGCTGACCGACGCCTGCTTCCGCGGCTCGGTCGCCCGCTACGTGTGGGACCTCGCCGACCGGTCGAGGTCGGCCTGGGTCGTCCCGCTGGGCGCCCACGCCGACCCCCGCAACCCGCACCACCACGACCAACTCCCGCTCTGGGCGGCTGGCGAGCTCGTGCCGGTCGTCATCGACTGGGACCAACTCTCGGAGGAACCATGACCCTGCTCGCCGACCTCACCGTCGACCGCTTCGACCCCGCCCGCGACAGCGAGCTGCTGCACTCCTGGGTCGTCGCGGACCGGGCGCGCTTCTGGATGATGCAGGAGCACACCGTCGAGGAGGTCCGCGAGATCTACACCTGGCTCGACGAGCAGCCGACCCACCACGTCTACCTGGTCCGTCGCGACGGCGAGCCGGTCGCGCTCTACCAGGACTACGAGCCGACCGCCGAGGAGATCGGCAGCCGGTACGACGTCCTGCCCGGCGACCTGGGCGTGCACTTCATGCTCGCCGAGGCCACGGTCGCCGAGCCCCGGTTCACCGCCACCGTGGTCGGCTTCCTGCTGGCGCGGGTCTTCGCCGACCCCGCCGTGCAACGGCTCGTCGTCGAGCCGGACGTTCGCAACGCCAAGGCCGTCGCGCTGGTGAAGCGGCTCGGCTTCGAGCTCGGCCCCGTCGTGGAGCTGTCCACCAAGCCCGCGCAGCTGGCGTTCCTCACGCGGGCGGCGTACGCCCAACGGCTGCAATTGCAGCCGTAGAACACGTTGGAGCGGCCCGGCCCGGTGCTACGGCCGCAATTGCAGCCTCCGGACACCCCGCCGCGACCCGCCCTACGAGCCCAGCGTCTTCTCGAAGAACGCCTCGGCATACGGGTTGTCGTTGTACCGCTCGATCTCCCGGTAGCCCGCCCGCTCGTACACCGCGACGGCCTCGGTGAGCGTCCGGTTGGTGTCGAGGCGGACGACGTCGTACCCCAGCTCGCGCGTCTCGGTCTCCAGACGCCGCAGCATCCGCGAGCCGAGGCCGGCGCCGCGCCAGGCGTCGTCGACCCACATCCGCTTGATCTCGCCGACCCCGTCGGCGATCCGCTGGACGCCGCCGCAGGCGACCGGGGCGCCGTCGCTGACCGCGACCACGAACGTCCCGGTGGGTGCCGCCATCGACGACACGTCGTCGGTGGGGCCGGGATCGAAGCCGCCCGGGAAGCGGCGGTCGAGCTCGTCGAAGTAGCGCCCCATCGCGAGCCGTGCCGGGGGAGCGGTCGGATCGACGGCGTCGAGTGACACCGTCGCCGCGCGGACCAGGAGGTCGGCGGTCGCGAGGGCGTCGGTGAGCCGGCTGCGCTGGCGCTCGGTGAGCGGCGCGAGGAGCCGGGCGGCGAGCTCCTCGGAGCGGTCGTCCAGCGTCCGCAGGGTACGGCGACCCGCCGGCGTCGGCGTGACCCTCCGCTTGCGCCGGTCGGCGGGGTCGGCCGCGACCGTGACGAGCCCGTCGGCCTCGAGCCGGCGCAGCACCCGGCTGAGGTAGCCGGAGTCGAGTCCGAGCCGCGCGCGCAGCTCCTGGACGCCGCAGCCCTCGCCCGCCTCGAACAGCACCCGCGCCGTCCCGAGTGGAATTCCGAGCCCCAGGAACGACTCGTCGAGCGCCCCGATGCGCTGGGTGTAGCTGCGGTTGAACCGGCGGAGGACGGCGGTGGCGTCGGACATGTCTCTGACTGTAGTCAGACAATCCCGGAAGGTCACTAGGATCGGGGTGTGGCGACGACACTCCCGCTCTGGCTCGACACCCCGCTCCGCCCGGCCCCGCGCCCGCCGCTGACGGGGGAGCACGAGGTCGACCTGCTCGTCGTCGGCGGCGGATTCACCGGTCTCTGGACCGCCCTGCGCGCCGTCGAGCGAGCCCCGGGCACGCGGGTCCTGCTCGTCGAGGCGGACCGGATCGCCGAGCACGCCACCGGCCGCAACGGCGGGTTCTGCGAGGCGAGCCTGACCCACGGGGAGAGCAACGGCCGTACCCGCTGGCCCCAGGAGTACGACGTCCTGCACGAGCTCGGCCTGCGCAACCTCGACGCCATCGAGGAGACGGTCGGCCGCTACGACATCGACTGCGGCTTCGTCCGCGGCGGCGCGCTCGCCGTCGCCACCCGTCCACACGAGGTCCAGCACCTCGAACCCGGCACCCCCGGCTTCCTCGACCGGGCGGAGATCCGCGCGCTGGTCGACTCGCCGACGTACCTCGCCGGACGGCACACGCCCGACGAGTGCGCGCTGGTCGATCCCGCGCGACTCGCATGGGGACTGGCCGACGCCGCCGAGCAGCAGGGCGCGGTCCTCGCGGAGGGCACCCGACTGCTGACCCTGACGGCGCAGCGCGACGGGGTCGAGGCGACCACCGGCGGCGCGACGGTGCGTGCCCGGCGGGTGGTGCTCGCGACCAACGTCTTCCCCGGGCCGCTGAGGCGGCTGCGGTACGCCACCGTTCCGGTCTACGACTACGTGCTCGCCACCGAGCCGCTCACGGACGACCAGCTCGCCGCGATCCGCTGGGACCCGGCGGTCGGCATCTCCGACTCGGGCAACCAGTTCCACTACTACCGGATCACCCCGGACCGCCGGATCCTCTGGGGCGGGTACGACGCGATCTACCACTACGGCCGCTCGATCGAGACCCGGCACGAGGACCGCGCCGCCACCTACGACACGCTTGAGCGCAACTTCGCCGCGACCTTCCCGCAGCTCGCCGGGATCCGGTTCACCCACCGCTGGGCCGGCGTGATCGACACCTCCACCCGCTTCTGCGCCTTCTTCGGTACGACGCACCGCCGGCGCACGGCGTACGCCGCCGGCTTCACCGGTCTCGGCGTCGGTGCTTCCCGGTTCGCCGCCGACGTGCTGCTCGACCTCCTCGACGGCCGCCCGACCGAGCGGACCCGGCTGCGGATGGTGCGCCGCCGCCCGATGCCGTTCCCGCCCGAGCCGCTCGCCTGGATCGGCATCCAGCTCACCCGCTGGTCGCTCGCGCGCGAGGACGCCACCGGCCGCCGCAACCTGTGGCTGCGCACCCTCGACCGGTTCGGCCTCGGCTTCGACTCCTGAGGCGTGTTCGTCGGTCGAGTGGCGAGCGCCAGCGAGCGCATCGAGGCCCGGGCGGCCGCGACGACCGCCGGGTCACGGAGCGCAGTAGACCGATCGTCGCGCCGTGACGCCGTCGACGGTGAGCGCGACGTCGTAGGTGACCCCACTGGGCAGATCCGGCCACACGCTGCCCGCGGGGTCCTGAAGTCCTCGCGGGGGAACCGTCTGGTCGAAGTGGATCTGACCATCCAGTCGGGTCGTCACACGATGGGGCTCGAAGGAGACCAGCATCAGGTCGCCGGCGTCGTTGCGCAGGGTCAGGGCGGCCTGGATCCGTGTCCGTCGGGTGCGAGGGTCGCACGCCGCCTCGATGTACAGGCCGATGACCGGCACGAGGAGGTGGACGACCGTGCTGCTCCCGTCCTCCCTGGTGCGGACGGCGTCGAACATGAAGACCCCGTTCTCGGTGGGGACGCCGGACAACGTCCCGTCGGCGGCCAGGCTCAGCCCTCGCGGGAGCGAGTTGGGATCCACCGTCCAGGTGCCGGTCCCCGAGAAGCCTGCTTCCAGCGTCGTCCAGTAGCTCGGCGTGGTGCCGGCGCCGGTCTGCACCATCAGTGCGTCCGGCGTCCTGAGGTACTGGGGCTCGGCGACGCGGAGCGTGAGCCGCTTGGTGGCGGTGTTGCCGAACCCATCGGTGAAGGACACCGTGAAGGTCGACGTCGACGCCAGGGTCGGCAGCCCGGAGATCGTGCCGGTGTCGGGGTCCAGGTTCAGTCCCGCCGGGAGCGTCCCGTCCGTCACCGCCCAACGGCCGTGGCGGTTGTCGGCCGTGGCCAGGCGCTGCTGGTAGAAGGTACCGGGGGTGCCGTCGGGGAGAGCGGAGGTGGTGATCTCCGGCCCATATCCGGGTGGCGGTTCCCAGGCGATGCTGCCGGAGGCGATCTGGTAGTCGGGTGGTTCGAGCACCAGCAGTCGTTCACTCTCCCACCCGAGTGGACCGGCGTCGATCGAGGCGTAGCCGCGGATCCTGCCCTTCAGCGACCAGTCCAAGGAGCCCGCGCGACTGCCTGCCTGCAGGTTCGCCGAGGCGATCAGGGAAGCCGGCAGCGACGCCTTCGGCCCGGCGAGGCCATAGGCCTTGACCGAGATCTCCGGAGTGAGGCTTGCCGTGGCCTCGACCTCACCGGAGAACGTCGGCGGTCGGTAGGAGATCGTGGGGGAGGGCGGGTCGAAGACCTTGCTCACGGTGCCGCGGTGGTAGGACAGCCCCGCGGCCGCATGGGCTTCCTGGTGCCAGTGCGTGCCGAAGTCTCCGGTCGCCTTCACGTCAGCACCGACGAGGACGTTGAGCTCGGGGACCAGGACGAGCGGGAACACGCCACCGATCGTGACCGTGATCGCGGGGAGGGGACGGTGCAGCAGTGTCTGAGGGGCGAAGGCGCACTCTCCGCTCCCCGTCACCGTGGCCGAGATGTCCGCCGACTGGTCGACCCGGGCGACGACGTGTGCCTCCTGGAGGCCGTGATCGGCGATCACCATTCCGAAGTCCAACGTGGGGTTGATCGTGAACGTGGCCGCCAGCTCACCGGACAGCCCGGCAGAGCAGCTGATGTTCTTGGTCAGACGCCTGTTCTCGACGGTCTTGGCGACGGTGAGCGCTCGAGCGGACGCAGGGGCCGAGGCCGTCGTCAGAGCGTCACTGATGCTCACTCCGGTCGGGTCCAGTCGGACCCAGTCCGGACCGGCGCCCCCGGCGGGTACTCGTCCGAACCCTCCGTGCGGCAGATGGGAGGTGATGCCGACAGCGCCGACGTCGCCCTCGCAGAGAACGAAGATGCTGCCGGAGCAGTTCGAGACGGTGCTGGCCGCGTGTGCTCGCGCTCGGGCGAGTCGCTGCGGGGTCTCCATCTCGACGTTCGTACGACGATCGTGCGGTCCCAGCGCCAGCAACGACCGGGCGTTGCGGAGGCGTTCGGCGACGACCGCGCGCGCTGCCGAAGCCGCTGCCTCGGTGAACCGGATCTGGATGACCCCTCCGGGGAGCGTCTCCACGCCGGCGATCTCGGACGGGTCGAGCACCGCCGTGCTGTCCGGGATGCTCACGCCGTAGTCGATGGTCAGTGTCCGCGCCTGTCCCGCCCGGACGGTGGCTCGCTGCGTCGGGTCCACGGCATGGATCGTCTGCGCGCCTTGGGCGACCGGATCGGCGGCGACCTCCCACGCGCCGAGGGCAGCATCTGGGAACACCGTGGTCCGGTCGATGGTGCGAACCTGCCCGTGGGGCGAGGTGACGGTGACGGCCGCTCCGGACGGCGCGTCGACGAGCACGACGCGCAAGGACGCGGGTTGCGGATGCCCGGCAGGAGGGGCGACGGGCGGCGGCTTCGGGGACACGCGCAGCTTGACGGAGGCGCTGACGACCTTCTTCGCGACGCTCCCTGCCCGGGACTTGTGCCGGGGCAGCACCGCTCGGTAAATCGCTGTCCGAGGGGGTGCGATCAGTCGGAGGGTGAGCTTGCCTCGACGCGAGATCTTCCCGGACGCGACCGTCTTCCATCTCGCCTGCGCGCGGACCTGGAGGAGTGCCGGGCGGCGCTGGCGGGAGGGGGATCCGATCCTCGCTTTCAGCCGGCTCCCGGCTGTCACCGTGCTCCGGGACAGAGCGAGGGAGACTCCGCGCCTGGTGCGCTCCGTCGCCGCGGCTGACTCCGTCAGGCTTGTCATGCCGATCCCACCGGACTCGACCGCCTCGACCGTCGGCGATCTTGTGGGTTCGCCGACGGCTTCGGCTCGCGACGTGACGTCCAACGAGGCCACCATCGCCACTGCTGCGATGCCGGCGATCGACCTGCGAAGAACGCCCGCACGCGCGCGGTCGTGTGCCCTGTCGGTCAACGCTTACCCCCACGCCTCGGCCGAGATCTCCGGGCCAGTATGTCGTCGGGCCGACGGCCATGTCAGCGCATTGCCAGCACGGGAGACGACGGGTCTGTACGCATCGTCGCGCGAGGACGCCACCCGTCGCCGCCACCCGTGGCTGACCCCTCATCGCCGACCCGGCGTGAATGTGGTGCCGACCCGGCGCGAACTCGCGCCGGGTCGGCGGAATGCATCGAGCCCCTGACCTGTCTCCAGGTCAGGGGCTCGGATGTCTGGGGTGAGTAACGGGACTTGAACCCGCGACATCTGCGACCACAACGCAGCGCTCTACCAGCTGAGCTATACCCACCATGTCGGTCCGGCGGGCCGGACCGGAGAGAAGTCTAGGGCAGTCATCCCTCAGTCGTGGAATCGGGACCCGTGAGGCCGGTCAGCGAGCCGCCGTGCTTCTCGGCGATCGCCCGAGCGGTGTCGCTGTCCGGGCCGGGGGAGGGCTGGAAGACGGCCTCGCGGTAGTAGCGCAGCTCCTCGATGCTCTCCTGGATGTCGGCGAGCGCGCGGTGGTTGCCGCGCTTGGCCGGGGCCTGGAAGTACGCCCGCGGGAACCAGCGCCGCGAGAGCTCCTTGATCGAGGAGACGTCGACGATCCGGTAGTGGAGGAACTGCTCGAGGGTCCCCATGTCCCGGGCCAGGAAGGAGCGGTCGGTGGCGACGGTGTTGCCGGCCAGTGGCGGGCGGCTGCCGTCGGGGCAGTGCTCCTTGATGTAGGCCAGGGTGCGCTCCTCGGCCTCGGCCATCGGGACGCCGTGCTCGAGCTCGGCGAGCAGCCCGGACTTCTCGTGCATGGAGCGCACGAAGTCGCCCATCTGGTCCAGCGCCTCGGCGGGCGGCTTGATGATGATGTCGACGCCCTCGCCGAGCACGTTCAGGTCGAAGTCGGTGACCAGGGCGGCAACCTCGATGAGGGCGTCCGCCCCGAGGTCGAGCCCGGTCATCTCGCAGTCGATCCAGACCAGTCTGTCGTTCACGAGGAGCCACCCTAGGTCATCGAGAGTCGGGACTTTCGCCTCTCAGTCCCGACTCAGGCTCTGCCCCTAGGCTCGTGCCCGTGAAGGAGTGGATCGGCCTGGCCGCGCGACTGGTGATCGGTGGCGTGTGGATCTGGGCGGGCGCGCTCAAGCTGGGCGACTCCTACCAGAGCGTCCAGGCGGTGCGCGCCTACGACCTGCTCCCGGAGAGCCTGGTGGAGCCGGTGGGCTACCTGCTCCCGGTGCTGGAGGTCGTCGTCGGTGCGGCCCTCGTGCTCGGGGTGCTGACCCGGGGCGCGGCCGTCATCTCGGCCGTGCTGTTCGTGGTCTTCATCATCGGCATCGCCAGCGCGTGGGCCCGCGGGCTGCAGATCGACTGCGGCTGTTTCGGCGGCGGCGGCTACAACCCTGACGCCTCGTCGCAGTACCCGTGGGAGATCGCCCGCGACGCCGTCCTGCTGGCGGGCTCCCTCTACCTCGTCCGGTGGCCGCGCACGCGGTTCGCCCTGGACGGCCTGCTGTTCCGTCCCCTGACTCCCGTCAACTGACCCGCCCGCAAGAACCCAGGAGCGAGACCCGATGTCGAAGAAGAGTGCCCAGGCGAGCCGCACCGAGCGCGCGGCGGCCGCCGTACGGGAGCAGCAGCGCGAGGAGGCCCGCCGCCGCAACCTGATGGTGGGCGGCGTCGTCGGCGTGCTCGTCGTGGCCCTGGTCGCGGGGTTCTTCTGGATGCGCTCCAACGACTCCACGAACGACGTCTCGGCGCCGGCCGCGGGCTCCGAGCACGGCCTCACCTTCGGCCCGGACGACGCGCCGCACGAGGTGATCATCTACGAGGACTTCCACTGCGTGCACTGCGCGGACCTCGAGGAGCGCTCCAGCGACGACCTGACCGCGTCCGCAGAGGCCGGCGACGTCCGCGTCGAGTACCGCCCGGTCAGCTTCCTCACCGAATACTCCCTGCGGGCGGCCAACGCGTTCAAGGTCGTGCTCGACGAGGCCGGACCCGACGTGGCCAAGCGCTACCACGATCTGCTCTTCGCGAACTACGACGAGGCCTCCGGGAGCGAGGACGGTCTCGACGACGACACCCTGGTGAGCCTGGCCGTCGACGCGGGCGCCGACGAGGACGCCGTACGCCCCGGCATCGAGGGCCTCGCGCAGCAGGAGTGGGTCGACGCGGCCACCCAGGCGGCCACCGACGCCGGAGTGCGGGGTACGCCGACCGTGCTGCTCGACGGGGAGCCGGTCAGCGGCAGTGCCGAGGACATCGCCAATTCGCTGCGGGAAGCCCTCGGCTGACACGCTGCCGCGGGTGAGCAGGAGCATCGGCGACTTCATCCGCGGCCTCCCGAAGGCCGAGCTGCACGTGCACCACGTCGGGTCCGCCTCCCCGCGGATCGTCCAGGAACTGGCCGAGCGCCATCCCGGCACGGTGCCGACCGACCCCGACGAGCTCCGCCGCTTCTACGAGTTCCGCGACTTCGCCCACTTCATCGAGGTCTACCTCTCCGTCGTGGCGCTGGTGCGCACCCCGGAGGACATCCGCTACCTCACCTACGAGATCGCGCGCGAGATGGCGACGGAGCAGCAGCTGCGGTACGCCGAGCTGACGTGTACGCCGTACACCTCCGTGCGCCCGGACGACGACACGCTCGGCATGCCGATCGAGGCCTACTCGGAGGCCCTGGAGGACGCCCGGGTCGCCGCCGAGCGGGACTTCGGTCTGGTGCTGCGCTGGATCTACGACATCCCGGGGGAGTCGGGGCTGCCCGCGGCCGAGGCCACGCTGGACTACGCCCTGCGCCACGCTCCCGAGGGCCTGGTGGCCTTCGGGCTGGGCGGTCCCGAGATCGGGGTGCCGCGCCCGCAGTTCCAGCCGTACTTCGACGCGGCGCGAGCGGCCGGACTGCGCAGCGTCCCGCACGCGGGCGAGACCACGGGGCCGGAGACGATCTGGGACGCGCTGCGACTGCTGGGCGCGGAACGGATCGGGCACGGCACCTCGGCCGCCCAGGACCCGGAGCTGCTCGCGCACCTCGCCGCGACCGGCGTACCCCTGGAGGTGTGCCCGTCCTCGAACATCGCGACCCGGGCGGTGGCCACGCTCGAGGAGCACCCGATCCGGGCGTTCCGCGACGCCGGTGTGACCATCTCGATCGGCTCCGACGACCCGCCGATGTTCGGGACGACGCTGAATCGGGAGTACGCGATCGCCGCCGATCTGCTCGGCCTCGACGAGGACGGCGTCGCGGACCTCGCCCGTGCCTCCGTGCGGTCCTCCTTCGCCCCGGACGACGTCAGGACGCGGGTGCTCGGCGAGATCGACGCGTACGCCGCCGGCTGACGCTGGCCAGGACCCTGGCCAGGACGCAGCAGGCCCCGCACACTCATACTGTGCGGGGCCTCGTCCTTCCTACCGCGTCGGGCCCGTCCGATCGGGGAGGCGCGGCGCGCTCCCGCATGTGAGGATGCGCGCATGTCCCAGTCCCGACCCGTCCGCGTGGCGGTGGTCAACGACTACGAGATTGTCGTGGCCGGTATCGCCTCGCTGATCGCGCCGTACGCCGACCGTGTCGCCGTCGTCGAGCTCGACGCCGGCCTGCCCGTGGTGAGCGACGTCGACGTGATCCTCTACGACACCTTCGCCCAGGTGCAGGGCGACGGCGTCGACCTGGAGGACCTGGTGCGCGACAGCACCGCGCGGGTGGCGATCTTCAGCTGGAACACCGACCGGGACCTGGTCCAGCGGGCGCTGGCCCGGGGCGCGGCGGCGTACCTCTCCAAGGAGCTGGGCGCCGACCAGATCGTCGAGGCGCTGGAGCAGGTGCACGCCGGCGAGCTGGTCGTGCCCGCGAGCGTCGGGCACATCGAGCACGTCAACGGTCGGTGGCCCGGGCACGAGTTCGGCCTGACCGCGCGGGAGGCGGAGGTGATCGCGCTGATCACCCAGGGCCTGAGCAACCAGGAGATCGCCGAGCGCTCCTACCTCAGCATCAACTCGGTCAAGACCTACATCCGCACGGCGTACCGGAAGATGGGCGTGAGCCGGCGCGCCCAGGCCGTGGGCTGGGGCGTGCGGCACGGCTTCGAGCCCGACCGCGGCCGGAGGATCAGGCCGGAGGCGTGAGCGCCGTGTGCCGGGTGCGCAGCACGTAGTCCTTCGCGGGTCCCGTGCTGTGCCAGGTGACGGTCCAGCTCCGCCCGTCGGGGGCGACGTCGATGCGGCCCCGGTAGTGGTCCGGCGAGCAGGGGTGGTCGACCTGCTCACCGACCGTCCAGGGGTGGAAGACCCGGCCGTCGGAGAAGTGCACGACCCAGTCCCCGGTCACCTCACGGCGGACGTCGAGGGTCCGCTCGACCGGCACCTCGTGCCCCGTCCAGCGCATGGTGCCCTCCTCGCTCCACCGGACGTGGTCGTCCGCGAGCTGCGTGAGGGTGGCCGTCCCGTCGACCTGTCGCGTCTCACCGGCGAGGCGGTCGTCGACCTCGCGGCTCAGTGCCCAGATGCCGAGCAGGTCGGTGGGCGCGATGCTCTCTGCCACGTCCTCGACCCTCTCACGACCGGCCGTCGCCCTGGATTACGCTCCGGGGATGAGCAGCCCTGTGCGCGTCGCCGTCGCGAACGACTACGCCGTCGTCGTGGCCGGGGTAGCGGGCGCGCTGGCGCCGTACGACGACCGGGTCGAGGTCGTCGAGCTCGACAGCGGCGTCCCGCTCGTGACGCCCGTCGACGTGCTTCTCTACGACACCTTCGGCCAGGTCCAGGCGGACGGCATCGACGTCGAGGAGATCGGCGGCGGGCTGGCCACCCGGGTGGTGGCGTTCAGCTGGAACGTGCAGCCCGAGCTGGTCAAGCGCGCCTTCGAGAGCGGGGTCTCGGGCTACATCGCCAAGTCGGTGACGGCCGAGGAGCTCGTCGAGCTGATCGAGCGGGTGCACGCGGGGGAGCAGGTCGCTCCGGACGTCGACGAGGCGGAGGAGACCTTCGGGACCTGGCCCGGCCGGGAGTTCGGCCTGACCGGCAGGGAGGCCGAGGTGCTCGCGCTGATCACCCAGGGCTACAGCAACGACGAGATCGCCCGGAAGGTCTACCTCGGCGTCAACACCGTCAAGACCCACATCCGCAAGACCTACCGCAAGATCGGCGTCAGCCGGCGGGCGGAGGCGGTGCTGTGGGGCATCGACCACGGGATGCGGCCCGACCGGGAGCGGCGGATCCGCGAGCCCTGAGCCCGTGGCCGGTGCTCCCGAAGTCGACCAGGTTGATCGACTATCCTCGGTGTCATGACCGTCCAGGCCGTGCCGATCCCGTCGTACGACGACGTCCGCGTCGTCGTCCCCGCCCCCGATGCCGGTCCCGGCAACTGGGCGGGGGCGGCCAGTGCCGTCCTCGTCGACGGCGTGTTCTGGCTGACCTGGCGCGTCCGGCGTCCACTCACCGACGGCCGCGGTGTGGCCGTCCAGGTTGCGCGGTCGCTCGACGGCGAGACCTTCGAGGTGGTGACCGAGGTACGCCGCGAGGACTTCGGCGCCGAGTCCTTCGAGCGGCCGGTCCTGGTGCCCGTGCCGGGCGTCGGCTGGCGGCTCTACCTCTCGTGCGCCACGCCGGGCTCGAAGCACTGGTGGGTTGACAGCCTCACGGCCTCGACGGTCGAGGGCCTGTCGACGGGCGAGCGGGCCGTGGTGCTCGCGGGGGACGACCGGGTCGCCGTCAAGGACCCCGTCGTCGAGCCCTCGCCCGACGGTGGCTGGGACATGTGGCTGTGCTGTCACCCGCTCACGGACCCGGGCCACGAGGACCGGATGACCACGCGGCACCTGACCAGCCAGGACGGCCTGGCGTGGACCGACCGGGGCGAGGTGCTCGCGGGCCGGCCCGGGCACTGGGACGCACGTGGCGCGCGGGTCACCGCCGTCGTCGGCCGCGACCCGCTGACCGTGCTGTACGACGGCCGCGCCGACGCCGCGTCGAACTGGTACGAGACCACCGGGCTGGCGCGCTGGGACGGTGAGCGCCTGGTGGCGGACGACGCCGTGGGCGCGATCGTCTCGCCGCACTCCGACGGGGCGTTCCGCTACGCCGCCGCGGTCCCGCTACCCGACGGGCGCACGCGGTTCTACGTCGAGGCCGCGCGCCCCGACGGCGCGCACGACCTGGTCACGCTGGTTCGCTGACCGCCTGCCGGCGCTCGAGGAACGAGCCGCGGCTCTCCCGCGAGAGCCAGTCGCCGAAGTCCTCGCCGGTGAGCTCGGCCAGCAGCGCGATGTCGTCGGCGAAGTGGGGGAGCAGCCGCTCGCGGGCCGCCGCGTCCAGCTTGGGTCGGTGGGCCTCGGGACCGCCGCTGAGCCCCGCGACCAGGGGCACGCTGGCCCGGCGCCACACCTGGGGCGGCGCGAACCGCCCGAGCTGCGCGCCCGCCCGCACGACCGGTCCCAGCACGCGGGGCCGCCAGCCGGGCTCGACGTACGCCCGGGCGTTGTCGCGGGGGATCTCGTCGACCAGGCCCGGCGTGATGCCGAGGAAGGCGCAGGTCCGGTCGACCGCGGCGCGGGGGTCCTCGACCAGCTCGCGGTAGCGCAAGACCAGCACCCGCTCGCGGTCGACGTGGCGGTAGAGGTGCTGGAGCTGCTCGCCGTACCGCCCGAGGCCGGTGTAGCGCCAGAACGGCGCCCAGCCCGCCGCCATCCGGTCCTGCTGGCGCGCGAAGGCCTCCTCGAAGTCGCCGACCGGCTCCAGGCCGTCGCACCACAGGTGCATCCAGTTGCTGTAGGCGCGGTCGATCGGGTCGCGCACCACGGCGATCAGGCGTACGTCGGGCAACCGCTCGGCGATCCTCAGGTGGGCGCTGCGGCTCCACAGGTAGAACGGGGTGCTCTCCCCGCGCAGCTGGTCGGGACCGGCGCCCTCGAAGAGCCGTTCGTACTGGTCCCAGCGCCAGACCCACTCCTGCTGCGAGTGCCGGTCGCCCGGCCCGCGCCAGTCCGGTGGCGGCGCGTCGTCGCAGAGGAAGTACTTGGGCTCCTTCGGCGTCGTCGTGAACACCTCGGGGTGCTGCCGCAGGGCGGCGTGGAGCGCGGACGTCCCGGCCTTCGGCGCGCCGATGACGAGGAAGTCGGGCCGGGGACTCCGGATCATTCCCCGAGTGTACTTACTTGATCTATCTGCATGACTTTTGTCTGGACCGGACCTGCGGCGGCGTCACGCCGAGCGCGGGGCGTACATGATCACCGCGACGCCCACCAGGCACACCAGCGCGCCGGCGACGTCGTACCGATCGGGGCGGAAGCCGTCGAAGGCCATGCCCCACGCCAGCGAGCCAGCGACGAACACCCCGCCGTACGCCGCCAGGATCCGGCCGAAGTTGGCGTCCGGCTGGAGCGTCGCCACGAATCCGTAGATCCCCAGCGCGATGACTCCCGCACCGATCCAGGCCCAGCCCCGGTGCTCGCGCACGCCCTGCCAGACCAGCCACGCGCCGCCGATCTCGGCCACCGCGGCCGCGAGGAACAGGGTGATCGAGCGCAGGGTGTCCATGGGCGGCATCGTCCCAGGTCTCCGGGTCGGTCCTGCGGGACGACCCGGCTTCACGCATGGCGCCCCCGACAGGATTCGAACCTGTGACCGGCGGATTAGAAGGCCGCTGCTCTATCCAGCTGAGCTACGGAGGCGGAGGATCGGATTTAAAGTTGGTAGAACCGTCGGGATAACACCCGTGGGGTCCACTGACGTGCTGAGCCGATCCGCGGGTCAGTCTAGGGGGCTCACGGGTGCTCGCTGCTGCGCCCGGCTCAAATTCCTCTGCGCGACCCAGCAACCGACGGCTGGGAACTACGATGCGGGTCTCGGCTCCGACCGCTGGGCGGGCAGGGCCGCGACTGGGACCCCATGGGACGTCCAGATCTGGATCTGGCGGACCTAGTGGCCAGGTATGCCAGCCTTCCCGCCCGCCGGGTGGACGCCCGCCCTGGTCCAGGTTTGGGCTGCTCGCTTGGATCTACGCGGCGTTGTGGCGAGAACTTGAAGGCTCTGCGACACCGGCTGCCGGCGCACGGGAGACGCCGGCTCCCGATAGAGTCCGTCGACGAGCAGGCCCTGATCCCGACCAACTCGTACGAAAGGGGCACGACGGAAGGGGATGCAGCGTTGCCAGCGTCAGTCGGGCAGCAAGCCGCCGCCCTGTTCTCAGCGGCGACCTTCAGGCCAGTACTGGCAGGGAGACCTACAGAACGCATCGACCGCCTCGTCGAGAGTCTTCGTTCTGAGATCACCCCCAGCGCGAAAACCAACGGCGAGGTAATTGACCAAGCATACCGGCACCTCGCGGCGCAATACCGGAGTGAGTACGTCTACAAGAACCTGATTGCGAGCAAGATGCTCGTGGGGCGCCATCGAGCGGCCAATGCCGCACTCATTCATGAGTTTCGCGTAGGTGATGCTGTAGCCGATTGCGTCATGATCAACGGCGCCGCCACAGTATATGAAATCAAGACGGAGTTGGATAACCCCGACAAGTTGGTTCGTCAACTGGCCGAATATTTCCGTGCCTTTCGGTTGGTGAATGTCGTCGTTCATTCCTCGGACGCTGACAGGTACTTGTCTCACCTGGCGCACGACCCGACGGGCATCATCGTGGTCGGATCCAGGCGGCGGCTCTCCATTGCGCAAGAGGCGAAGCCGTTCGACGGCGAACTGGACACGCGAGTGATGTTCAACGCCCTCAGGCAGAGCGAGGCCGCCTATGCTCTCGCCGCCTGCGGCATCGAACCACCAGAGGTGCCCAATGGGGTGCGCTACTCCCAGTACCTAGAGCTCGCTAGCTCGATCCCGCCATCCGTGTTCCAGGTGGCCTTCGCGGCGGCGCTCAAGATCCGGCGCATCAAAGCGGTCGAACTTCTGAGAGAACCGCGGTACGAGACTCTACGATCTCTCGTAGTCCAATTGAACCCGACGCCGCAGCAGGAACAGCGTTTGCGCGCGTGGCTGACGAGAGACGTGCGATAGCTATGTACACCCCATACCTGCGTGGCAAGCAGTACGAGCTGCTGGCACTGAAGGAGCGAGCTGGACTCCTCGGCACAAGCGGCTCGATCGTCCCCATCATCGAGCCAGTCAGAGAGCCCGACGGCGGGCTGGACCGATGCCTGAACTCTTTGCGCGAAGCTGCGGTCGAAGTCGTCCTGGTCGCCAACCCCCGGGTCGGGGCATTGTCCGGTGCTGGGATAGCGACCAGCCTGAGTGAGTATGTGCAGCATCAGCGCGACGTGCGGTGGAACTTCGGACTTCTAATCGACGAGTCCACGGACGTCCGCGCACTATTAGCCCAGTATGACGCGTTGCTGCCAGCGGAGTCGGAGCTTACGCTAATTCATCGTGGAGTTAGCAGTGATCCGGACTTCCTTCGCAGTGAGAGCCGTCGGCTCGGGCGCAAGTACGACCTCGTGGACGACTCCTTGCGGCAGCGACATTTTCGACAGTTCCTAAGGGAGTCGATTGGGATAATTCTGCACGACGGATTCCGCGCAGAGGAGCGAAACTCGGGCTATTTGGCGCGCGAAGAAGGCGTGTTCACTGAAGACAATCTTTATTTTCGCGAGGAAGGTTGGGGCGGATTCGGCGACTACCTAACAATAGGTTCAGGATGGACCGAAGGTGGGTTCACTCCCAGGGCTGTCGCTATCCACTGGACCTATCAACCAAGTCCAGGCGCCCCAATCATGATTCGCCACTTCACCTCCCAGTCGAACGGCGACACTGCAAATGTCGGCGGGAAGTTTCTCGAGGCGTGCAGTAAACTTGTTCGCTTTTTGGATGAGCGCGATCTACGTGGACCGGCGGCGAACACCATGCGTCAACACCTAGAATCGCAGACTTACCCGGGTCTTGGCATCGTCAAGAAACTCTCCGTTCAGAATCACCTCGAGTTGATGGCTGCCGTTCTCGCGGGCTCGGCATGAGAGCCTGCCAAGCTTGCTTCGCAGCGTCTACGTGGACAGCCAATGCATCGCCCCCGGAATCGTCACCAGCCAACTGCGACTTCGGGCACGGGTACTCGGCGCAGACGTGGCCGACAACCGCTTGGGTCGACAGCATCAGCGGGCTCCTGGCCGTCTACCAAGACTCGTCCGACGCTGACGCCGAGGAGATCGAAGACTGCATACAACGGGATTGGGGCATATTCAGCCTGTCCCCGGAACATGTCAGAGCGTTCCTTTCGTCCGCCGTCCCCGGGCATCGACTCCTGGCAGAGGGAGTTCGAGCTCGACTGAAGACCGCTGGTGGCGAGACCGCCGGCACGGACCATCTGACTTCATGGTCCGCATTCTCAGAAGAGATTCGTAAGCGGAATCGCTACTTCCCGAAGACCGTGCCGGATCTCTCGCTACTTGCACAAGTCCTCGGTGACAGCGTCTGCCGTATCGACGTGGACATCGACCTCTACCGAGGGCGCCTCTTCGAAGGGGAGGCGCCGACAATGTCGGAAATGGGAGCCCCGCCGGCAGAAAAGGCGGCGGCGGGGAGGGCGAACCCAGTCGGCATTCCCTATTTGTATCTTGCGTACTCGCGAGAGACATGTCTATACGAGGCGCGGGCGACCACACTGTCGAAGTTGGCGGTCGGGCGCTTCCAGCCGACGAGGCAACTAAGCGTCCTCAACCTGGCGGACATCGAACCGCCTGATTTCTTTTCGCTGTTCGAGGTTGAGTCGATCGAAGCTCAGATATCTCGGGCCGCATATCATCGCTATTTGACTTCTCTCGGCGAGGAGTTGCGAAAACCGATCCGGTCGTCCGACCGTTTGACGGACTACATTCCAACTCAGTATCTGTGCGAGATGGCGAAGTCGATTGGCTTGGACGGAGTGCTTTATTCGAGCTCGCTTGACCCCGCAGGTCGCAACCTAGTTCTATTCGACGTCCAGTCCTGTGAATGTGTCGCCGAACCCGAGATCATCGAAGTGACCGCAGTGAGTTTGAACTGGCACATGGTCCCGTCGCTGTAGGCGCCACGCACCAAACGGAATCTAAAATCGACTTCTGTTTGCGTCTCTCTTCTTGCTTCGTCCGCTGCCGTGGATTCGGAGTACTAGCTAACGTTCAGGCGGCGCGGGCGACGGCGGCCCCGCGGTCGTAGAGGTGGCTGGCCTTGACCTTAGCGATGATTTTGCCGCGGGGGTCGAGGACGTGGACCTTACCTTCGCAGAGCATGTCTTCGTTAATGGTGTTCTTGAAGTCTCTGAGCATGTTGTGGGTCTTGCCGCCGTGAATCTTCTTGGCTGCCTTGAAGCTCTCGGTCTGGCGCAGGACGCGGTAGGGGCGGGTGAGGGCGAGGCTCTTGGCCTTCACATCGACGTCGGCGACGCCGGCGCGACGAAGGAAACGCTCGATGGCGGGTTTGAGCGACGCAGAGCCTTTCTTCGTGCCGGGGGCGCCGCCGGTGTAGGTCAGCCGCTGGGGTCCGTCGGGCATGCCGGCGAGGACCCGGGCGAGGGCGTTTGCGCTGTGTTCTTCGAGTTCGATAGTGCGCGGGGGCCAGCCCCAGACGGCCTAGGCCCTGATGGTGTGGGGCGTGTGACGGTCGTCGAGCTGGTTGGTGGTGAGGTCGCAGCTCTCCATGGTGCGGATGCCGGCTTCGGCGATTAGGTAGGCGGCGATGGGCAAAGGCAGCACCATCTCGCAGAGATCCCGCCACCGCGCTTGAGGTGCACTCTCCGGCCGATGAGCGCGCGCTAAACGACCCGAGTCAGACGATTCGATTCCCCACCTTGCGTGCTCAGGACTACGCAAAGGACGGTCATCCTCGGCCTATGCCACGTCAGGCGGTTCAGGGCGCTCGGGCGGCTCATCAGGGGCGGCGTGCTCCGCAGGCAACTGTCTCAAGGTGTCTCTGATCTGCTCTTGCACCGCCCCCACGGAGACACCGAACATGCCCTTCCCGGACTGGAGCAGGTCGATGATCTCTTCACTGCTCGTCGTCTCGTAGACGGATTGGCCGTCGCTCATGAGCGTCACGCGCTGTAGAGCCTGAGTCGGATGCGCTCGCAGGTGAACGACGGCTGTCCGGATCTGTTGCAGGCTGATCCCTGCATCCAGAAGGCGCTTGATGACCCGCAGCAGAACGACGTCCAACTCGCTGTAAAGGCGCTGCGAGCCCGGCGCTCCTCGCGCTGGCCTTACGGTGGGTTCGACCAGACCGGTGCGTGCCCAGTAGTCGAGTTGCCGGTAGGTGATGCCAGCCGCGTTGCAGGCAGTCGGCCCGCGATAGCCGAGGTCTTGGCCGGAGGACGGGCCTTGCTCGACCGGGCGGTGGGCGAGTTGGCCTTGCCAGTCGATAGGGCCTTGCAGTGCATCGCGACGTCTCTCTAGCGCCAGGTGGGGTGCTTCGCCGCTCTCTTCGGCCTTTTCTACGTCGTTCAGGGCAACTTCGATGGCTTGGTTGACGCCGATCTCTCGCCCGGCATCGAAAGCCTCCGCTACGACCTCCTCGTAGCTTGCGTCGAGTTTGGTGCCTGCGATCTCAAGGTTCAGTGGCACGCGCTGGATGAACCCCAGGAGGCAGAACACGCCACCGAACGCGATCAGGGCGGCACTGGCCGCGCCGGTCCCGACGGTGAATGTCGCTGCGATCCCCGTTGCGAAGAGGGCTCCGCCAATCGTCCAGCACACGACCACTTCCCGCCGAGACAAGGGCCTGGACGTGACCCTGCGCTTGGGCGCCGGATCCGGAGCATCATCGACCATGCCGTGCAAAGTACGGGAGGATGTCTGGATGGTGTAGGTGAAGCGGCGTGCAGGCTTGGCCATCGGCATCCGGACGCACGCTTCTGCGGCCGGGAGTGCGGTCCACTGTCGCTAAAGCTGCGACAAGAACAATTTGCCCGAAGCGGTTCCACGGAAGCGCGCGCAGCCGGGGCGCCGAGAGTTGGCGGGGAGGGAAAGACCGGCTGAGCACTCGGACCCGCGTTCCTAGCTGAAAGGCGACCTTGCGGAGACAGCCCCTCGTGAGCTGCTCTGCCCTCTCCGGCTCCGCTCGGGCCCGGCGGCACTGTCAGGTCCGGGAGCCTGATCAGGTCGTCGATGATGCCCCGCACGAGGCCACCCGCGTAAGCAACGGTTCTCACGAGCGGGTAGCCGGTCGCTACCGAGCCGGGACCGAACGTGACCGTCACGGTCTCGGTGAACCCGGCGGGACGGGGCGCCCGTTTGGGCTCTGCGCTTCGATCACCACTTCGCCGGGCCACCATGCGGGCTGATCCTCGCCGATCCAGTCGACGACTCCGCCCGCAATGACCTGAATCTCGCGGTGCTTGCCGTGATTCCACAACTGGTGGAGCAACAGCACGCTGCTCGGATGGAGATGGGGTTGCTCACCTCGGATGAACTCCCGAACCGGAGGTTTCAGCCAGCGAATGGCCCTCTCATCCGTAGGTGACAAGGTTTTGTCCTCGGTGATCGGGAAGTAGCAGGCGGAACAACTCGTTGCAGTACTTCGACGCGAAGGCCTTAGAAGCAAGGAGGCCCAGGTCCCGACGAAGTGCCCCAGTCCGTAAGTCAAAGACAACAGGCGTCGGTAGAGCCACACTGACCAAGTGACTCGAACTGACGTTGACAACGCCCCCGACGACATGCGCATTGTCGGCATCGAGGCAGTGGCCCCGGAGTGGGTGGAAAGGGTCATCGAGCTCGGCGACGCCAACCGGGACCGCCTAGGTCCGATGCCCTATTCCGGCTTCAGGGAGGCGGCAACGAACGGCAACATCGTCCTGGCCCTCCGAAACGACCCCGACGGGACCGAAACCCTGGCCGGCTACTGCCTGTATGCCCCCACAGTCCGGGCCGACTGGTACGCCCGAATCGCGCACCTGTGCCTGACGGACGACGCGCGGGGTTCTGGCGTAGCTCGACGACTCATCGACGCGGTGATGGACCGTTGTCCTGATCGGCTCGGTCTGCGGTTGAAGTGCCGAGACGACTGGGAGGCGGCAAAGAAGTGGCCGAGCCTCGGATTCGAGCCCGTGCGCCGGAGAACGGGTCGAGGCAAGACCCGAGAGCCGATGACGGAGTGGGTCAAGCAGAACGATTCAGTCGCGAACCTGTTGTCGCTGCCGGGGGAAGACCCTGATCAACTTCTGGCCGGGGTCGACAACAACGTGTTCTGCGACCTGTACGGCACCTCATCGAAGCGGCGGCAGCGGTTCTCGGGCACCGTCGCACTCCTGGCTGCATCAGAGCAGATTCGTCTTGCGAGGCCGTTCACGCTGACCCAGGAACTGAACAGAACCGCGAACGAGCGTGAGCGGGACGCTCTGTTGCACACTGCGGCCGCGAGCGGGATGAAGGTCCTCAACGGTGACCGCGCCGAGATCCGGGAGCTTCGCGACGAACTTCTGAGGGCCGTACCCGTCGACGTTCTTGTCAACGACGACAGTCTGAGCACAGACGCGTTGCTTCTGGCCGAGACCATCGTTGGGGGTGCGGACTTGTTCGTCACCCGTGACAAGAACATTGTCACCTACCTCGGACCGACGGCCGCCGAGGGGAGAGACTTCGCAGTCCTGTATCCCGACGAACTTCCAGCGTTCATCGACCGCCGGGCCGACGCTGCCAGCTATTTACCCGCGCAGCTGGAAGAGACGCAGTTCCAGGTGACGCGAGGGGACGCTGCGACCTGGAACCCAGAGAACCTCAGCAGCCTCCTCGACAACGAATCAGGCGAACGGAAGGTCAGCTTCAGGGCCCTCATCAAGTCACTCGCGGAACGGACCGCCGGGACCGACGGCCGCCAGGTGATGCTCACCCCCACTGGAGACGTCCTCGCCATCTGGTCCGCCGAACCAAATGACTCCACCCTGGAGGTGTCGCTCCTTCGCATCCAACGTGGACCACTGCTCCCCACGATCGCCCGCCAGATCTCCCGAACCCTGCGCCGGAGAGCTGCAGCATCAAATCTCACCACCATCCGACTTACCGACACGCATCTTCCCGCAGCCATCGCCAGCGAACTCGACCGAGACGGTTTCAGAACCGACCCCGCGACCAACAGCCCAGTCGCAACAGTCCTCACAACCATCGGCACCTGGGCCGAGGTCCGGACTGCCGCCGAAGCAGTGCCCGAGTCTGGCTTCGTCCTTCCTGCCCGCCTCGGATCGACAGCAGAAGCATCAGAGTACGAACGGCTCCTCTGGCCCGCCAAGGTCCTCGATTCCGACCTGCGGACCTACATCGTGCCCATCCGCGGAGTCTTCGCCGACGACCTTCTTGGACACGTACCAACTCTCCTTGCCCGACCCGCCGAGCTCGGCCTGTCCCGCGAGCACGTCTATTACCGCAGCGGACAAAGCCGACCCGCGGCCCCTGGTCGCATCCTGTGGTACTCCAGCGCCCGCGACCAAGAGCTCGTCGCTTGTTCCAGGCTCGTCGAGAGCGTCACCGGTAGCCCCGAGGTCCTCCACCGGGAGTTTGCCAACATCGGCGTCTTCGCCCTTCAGCAGATCCGAGCGATCGCAGACAAACGCGGCAAAGTGAACGCCCTACGCTTCTCCGACACCGAAATCTTCGCCCGCCCCATCCCCCTAGCACGGGTCCAGGAACTGTCGGGAGGCACTGCTAAGTTGACGCTTCAGTCGCCATCCCCGGTCGACTCCGCGTGGTTCAAGAGGCTGTACGAGGAGGGGGTTCGCCGATGAGAGTCCTCCGAGTCGCCCAAGGAACCGTGAAGGCAATCGAGGCCAGCCTTCGGTCGGCGACCGCCTCCACCGAACGCGAACGTCGGACGACGGGCAAGGCAAGAACTGCACCGGCCGCGACTGAGTACGCAGTCGAAGAAGTGCCTGAGCGATCACTCTTCATCTCTGTGAAGCCGCGGTACGCGGACGCCATCCTCGCGGGCACCAAGACCGTGGAACTACGCCGCACCCGACCCAACCTGCCTGACGGTTCCCTCGTCATCCTGTACTCCTCCACGCCGACCCGCGCTGTCGTCGGCTGGGCACACCTCACCGGCGTACGCGTAGGCACCCCGACCGAAATCTGGGCCAAGTACGGCACCAAAGCAGCCATCGACGAGCCCGACTACGACGCCTACTTCGACGGTACCGATCAAGCCTTTGCTCTCGAACTGAACAGCGTTGTCGCCGCCGTCCAACCCATCCCACTCGACACCATCCGTTCCATCGGCATCCAGCCCCCGCAAAGCTGGCGATACGTCCCAGCTGACGTCACCACCCAAATCCAGGCATCAGCACTCGCCTGAGCCGCAGGTCCGGAGGGACAGTTGGCAGCCTGGTCTTCATCTACCTTCCAGCAGCAGACGGTCGGTTCGTGTCCTTGAGTTGGCCGATCCAACCGTGAAGGCCGCCGGCCGAGACGCCTGGAGCGAGTCGACCGCGGCTCCTGACAAGCCTCGGCTGCAGGTCAGGCGCCTCCAAGCCGTCATCCCGATCAGTCGGCGTGGTGCGACCTGACAGGCCCGTCGCTCGCTGGAGCAACAGGGGCGGACGCGCCTCGCGGCCGGCATCAGGCACATGTAGCAACGGCCGCGTTCCAGATTTTCCGCAATGGCGTTCCCCATTCGAAGTAGGAACCCAACCGAACTGGATCGTTCTCGCAGGTCAGAACTGGATTTCCTACGCTCCTCGGAGGCGGGACGGCAGACAATACCGGCGACGGAACCGCTGGTACGACGGTCCTGGGTTTTGGTGCGCAGCGGGCCGATCCCAGGTCCTGCGGGCGCCTCGGTAGGCTCCCGTCGATGTCGCGCATCCTGCTCCGAGCCGGGAAGAGCCCGTTCCAGGTGCTGAGTCCCGAGCGCAGCCTCGCCGTCGGGCGGGTGGGGGTGTTCGGCGCGAACTCCGGCAACCTGCTGTTCTCGTCGGCGGTGCACCGCACGGTGAGCGTGCCGGGGGCGGAGGTCGTCACCGACGGGTTCGTGCTGCAGAGCCTCAAGCGCGTCCCGCGCACCGCGGCGTACGTCGACGAGCGCTTCGACCAGCTGGTGCTGCCGTTCGCGAACGCGTTCCGTGCGGGCTTCACGCGGCAGCTCGACACCTACTCCGACCTCATCGAGCGGCTGCGCGTCCCCGTCGTGGTCGTGGGGGTCGGGGCGCAGATGGGCTTCCACGCCGACCGACCGGAAGCGGGATCCGACCTCGACGCGTCGGTGAGCAGGTTCGTACGTGCGGTGCTCGACCACTCCGCGTCGATCGGCGTACGCGGGGAGCGCACGGCGGCGTACCTGGCGCGGCTGGGGTTCTCGGCACCCCACGTCGACGTGATCGGCTGCCCCTCGCTGTTCACGGACGCCGACGGCTTCCGGGTGGAGCCGCGCGAGGTGGACGCGTCGAGTCGCATCGACCTCACCTACACCTCGGGGCTGGAGTCGCTCGTCGAGCGCAGCGCCGCCGACTACCCGCGCCTGGAGTTCGTGGCCCAGGAGCACCACCGGCTGCGGCTGCTCCTGCAGGGCCTCGATCCCGAGGGGTACGACGGCCGCGGACTCCTCGGCTCGGGGCACCGTCTCTACCGCGAGGACCGCGTCCGCTTCTTCGTCGACGCCCGCACCTGGGTCGACCACCTGCGCGACTTCTCCTTCGCGTTCGGCACCCGCATCCACGGCTCGATCGCGGCGATCCTCGCGCGCGTGCCGGCCGTCGTGCTGTCGTACGACTCCCGCACGCTGGAGCTCGCGCAGTACCACGGCATCCCGTACCGCGACTTCCACGCGCTCCCCGACGACGTCACCGTCGAGGATCTCGTCGCCGGCACCGACTACTCCGCCTTCAACGCCCGGTTCCCCGAGCTGGCGGCGCACTATCGAGCGTTCCTCGAGACGAACGGCATCGAGCACATCTGGTCGCCCGGCGCCGCGAACCCGGAGTACGACGCCCGCCTCGCGGCCCTCGACCTGCCCGGCCCCGTCGGCGTGGCCGGCGCGTCGGACCGGACGCCTCCCCTCGAGCCGATCGGGCACAGCGCCGTCTCCGAGCTCGTCGCGCTCCGCCGGGCGGAGAAGGCTCCCTGACTGCGCAGGGAGGCTTGACATTCCCATAAAAGGTGAAGGATCTTTCACCTGTTATGAGAACGAGTCCACCGGTGCTGCTCCCGATCCTGCGGTCCCAGCTCCAGGGCGAGGTGCTGGCTCTGACCTACCTCAACCCTGACGCCGAGTACAGCATCACGGAGCTGGCGAAACTCATCGGGGCGAGCGTCAAGAGCACCCACCACGAGGTGTCCCGTCTCGTCGACGGAGGGCTGCTCCTCGACCGCAGGCTGGGCACGTCCCGGATGGTGAAGGCGGCGCCGGACACGGTGCTGGCCCGACCGTTGACCGATCTCCTGGCTGTCACCTACGGGCCGCTTCCTGTCCTGACCCGGGCTCTCGCGACCGTGCCCGGGATCGACCTGGCGTTCATCTACGGCTCCTGGGCGGCGCGCTACCACGGTGAGGCTGGCCCGGTGCCCGCAGACGTGGACGTCCTCGTCGTCGGGACTCCGGATCGTGACGACCTCGACGATCAGGCGCACGAGGCCGAGCGGATCCTCCGGCGCGAGGTGAACATCCGCAGGGTCCGACCTCAGGCCTGGTACGAGTCGGACGACCCGTTCCTGAGCACGGTGCGGACGCGACCGATGGTGCCTCTCGCGATCAAGGCCGATGGGAGTGACCAGTCGTGAGGTGGAACCAGGGTCGGAACGAGATCGAACAGATGCTCACGAACGGCGAGCTGGAGCGGGTGCCGCCGAGTCGAGCGCACGCAGACCGGTTGATGGCGCAAGCGGGTCGGCACGTCACGTCGGCAGAGACGATCTGCGAGTCGGATCCCGAGGGTGCCTACGACACGCTCTACGACGCGGCGCGCAAGTCCCTGTGGGCCATCCTGGCGAACGAGGGACTGCGACCGACGACCAAGGGCGGTCACCTGGCGGCGTACCAGGCGGTCCGGGCGCAGCTGGATCCGCCCTTGGGCCAGCAACTGCGCCCGTTCGATCGAATGAGACGTCACCGCCGCGACGCCGAGTACCCCAGCGTCGACACCCCCGAGCTCACCGCAGACGACGTCCGCGACGACCTGCCTCTGGTGCGGTCGATCCTGGAGATCGCCGGGGGAGTGCTCGACACCATGCCGGTGTACTGACCGGCAGGTACGACCGAGGTCGGGTTACGAACCGCTCGACCGGTCGGGCCATGCCCTCTTTCGGGGAACTCCCCGCCCGATCCCCGCCTCACCCCGTCCCGGCGGCGCAGTCTCCGAAGAACGGAGCGGCTGACCGGACGGGGGCGGGATGGGACGGGGGGATCCTGAGGACCGCCGACGCGACCGCAAGGCGCTGGTGGGGCTGCTGATCTGCGCGGGCGCCATCGCCCTCGTCGTGTCGGGCACGCTCGTCTGGGCGCAGTCGAAGATCCCCGACGTCCGGCACACCGAGCCGGCGTTCGTGGGACTGGAGAACCGGCCGCCGCGCGCGCCGGGCCCGGCCGGGGAGGCCGTCAACATCCTGCTGCTGGGCACCGACCGGCGCTCCGACGTACCGACGACCGGCGACGCGGCCGAGGCCGAGGCCTGGGTGGCGGGGGAGCAGCGCTCGGACACGATGATGCTGGTCCACGTCGCCGCGGACCGGCGCTCGGTCCAGGTGGTCTCGCTGCCGCGCGACTCCTGGGTGCCGGTGCCCGGGCACGGTCGCGCGAAGATCAACGCGGCGTACTCGCTGGGCGGCCTCCCGCTGGCGGTGGAGACCGTGGAGACGCTCACCGACGTGCGCGTGGACCACGTCGCGGTCGTGGACTGGGACGGCTTCCGTGCCCTCACCGACCTGGTGGGCGGCGTCCGCGTGCAGGTGCCCGAGACGGTGACGGACAGCATCCGCGGGATCACCTGGACGGCGGGCGAGCACCTGCTCAACGGCGAGCAGGCCCTCGCGTACGTCGGCCAGCGCTATGGGCTGCCCGGCGGGGACCTGGACCGCGTCCAGCGCCAGCAGGCGGTGCTGCGCACCCTGATGCAGGACAGCCTGCACGCGGAGATGCGCTCCGATCCCGACCAGGTGGCCCACTTCGTGTCCGCGGTCCTCGAGCACGTCGCCGTCGACGAGACCTGGTCGCTGGCGGGGATCCTCGGGTTCAGCGCCTCGCTGCGCAACCTGCGCAGCGCCGACATCCGCTACCTGACCGTCCCGGTCGCCGGCCTCGGCATGGTGGGGGACCAGTCCGTCGTGCACCTGAACCGGCGGCTGTCCGAGCAGCTGTGGACGGCGATCCGCGACGACGTGGCCGGGTCGTGGCTGGACGCCCACGCCGACCTCGAGACGGGGGACCGGATCCGCTGAGCGCGCTCCCGGTCCCCGTCCCGGCCGGGAGAGGTCAGCGGCGGACCTTCACCGCCACGGTGGTCTTGCTCGCCGCGACGGTCGCGCTGCCGGCGTACGACGCGGTGTAGCGGTGCTTGCCGGGCCGCTGCCTCTTCAGCGTCAGCGTGGCCCGGCCCGCCTTCAGCGTCGCCCGGCCGACGACCCGCGATCCGTCGCGCACCGCGACCTGTCCGCTGACGCCGGGCGCCGCGACCTGGACCGCGAGCCGCACGGTCCGGCCCTTGACCTTCCCGGTGGCCCGGGTCGTCGAGGCGTGCTGCGCTCGGGCGGTCGGGGCCGAGAGCGCCGTCCCGGTGAAGCCGGATGTCTCGCCCGCGTCGTCGGGGGCCGAGGCGGAGACCCGCAGCCGCAGGGTGGACCCGGCGTCCGCGGCCGTCACGACGTACGACGGCCCGGTGCCCACCACCGTGCTGCCGCGCAGCCACTCCACGCGGAACGACATCCCGGCGGCGAGGTTCCAACGGCCGGTGCTCGCGCTCAGCCTGCGTCCGACGAGAGGGGCGCCGCCGATCGCGGGGCTCGTGCGAGCCCGCAGCGAGGAGTCGAGCGCGACGTCCGCGACGGCGAACTCGCCCGGCCGGGGCACGACCAGCCGGGCCTCGGCGGGCGTCGACGCGTCGGCGTACCACTCGCTCACGTGGCCGTCCCAGCTGGTGAAGCTCAACAGGTAGGGGACCCCGGGGCGCAGCTCGTCGATCGAGTACCGACCGCCGTAGTACGTGCTCTCCTCGTCGACGTAGCGGCCCGAGACGTCGTTCACCGTCACGGTGACGTCGTCGAGCGGCTGGCCGGCCGCGTCGGTCACGACGCCCCGGATGCCGCCCCACGGGCGCACGGTCACGTCGATCCCCTCGGTGACCTGGCCCGGGGTGACGGAGACGGGCGTGGCCGTCCGGGACGTGGTCCCGCCGTGCCAGGCGTCCTGGAAGGGCAGCTCGACGTCCTGGGTGCGCGAGTCCTGGACCTCGATCTTGTACGACCGCGGTCCGGTCCGGTCGAGCTCCGTGAAGTAGTAGCGGCCGTCGCGGTCGGTGACGGCCCACCCGGCCTGGCTCTGCGGCTCACCGTCGGAGAGCAGCCCGTAGGCGCGCACCTCGACGCCCATGGCGGGGCGGCCCTCCTCGTCGCGGACCACGCCGGTCAGGTCGTACCCGGCCGGGGCCGGGCGGACGCCGCCCGAGAGTCGGGCGTCCGGGACGGTCACGGCAGCGCTGCCGGCCACGGTGACCGGGGTGCTGGCGTCCCCGGTCGCCGCGTCGCCGAGCCACTCGGTGCCGTACTCGCTGTACTCGTCGGCGAAGCGCAGCCGCCACGATCCGTCGTGGAGCCGGGGTACCGCGTACGCACCCGAGCGGTCGGTGTAGTCGCTGGTGACCGTCCGGCCGTCGACGTCGTACGCCGTCACGAGGACGCGGCGCAGCGGCTTCCCGGCGTCGTCGGCGACCCGACCGCTGATCGATCCGCCCGCGGTGACCGTCAGGTCGCCCACGGAGACGTCCGCGGTCCGGTCGAAGGCGATGGTGCTGGCGGCGGCGTGGCTCGGAGAGTCGGCGACCCACTCGGCGGCGTACCGCTCGCGGTAGTCCCAGAGCTGGATCTTCCAGTCGCCGGCGGGCACGGAGAACCGGAACGTGCCGTCCGGGCGGGTGCCGTAGCTGTAGGCGCCGCCGTGCGGTGCGTTCGCGGCGAACGCCCGGACCTCCATGCCGGCGACCGGCCGGCCCGCGGCGTCCACCACCCGGCCGGTGATCGCCGGGGGCGACTCCAGCACGACCGGGTTCAGAGTGACGTCGGTGTCGGTCACGGTCACGGCCGTCGACGTGTTCCAGTCCTGGGTGTCGTCGTAGTACTCCCAGCGGCTCGAGTCCTGCGCGTCGACGACGTGAAAGCGGTACTGGCCCGGGGCGAGGGCCAATTGGATCCTGCCGTCGACGATCGGGTCGGCGAGGAAGGTGTTCCAGTAGGTGCCGGTCAGGCGGGACACCGAGACGGTGCCCTCGACAGGGCGGCCCTGGCCGTCGGTGACGGTGCCGGTCACGGCGTGCTTGCCGGGCTCGGTCTCGGCGACCGCGACCTGGGCGGGTGCCAGCGCGGCGGAGGCGCCGAGCACGCCGGAGAGGGCGAGGGGGATGAGGAGTCGTCGTGCGTTCACGGCGGGGAGGTTGGCACGGCACGCGTCCCGCGCGCTCGATCATTTCGTCCCGTTCGACCGGGCGATCCCGCCGGGACCCCCTGTCCGCCCAGGTCAGGGCAGGTGCCGGCCCATCCACTCCTCGACGTCCGCGGAGGTGCGGGGAAGCGCCGCGGAGAGGTTGCGGCTGCCGTCGTCGGTGACGAGGACGTCGTCCTCGATCCGGATGCCGATGCCGCGCAGCTCCTCGGGGACGAGCAGGTCGTCCTCCTGGAAGTACAGGCCGGGCTCGACGGTCAGCACCATGCCCGCGGCGAGGTCACCCTTGGCGTACGCCTCCGGCGCGGCCCGGCCGCAGTCGTGCACGTCCATGCCGAGCATGTGGCTGGTGCCGTGCAGGGTCCAGCGCGCGTAGGTGCGGTTGTCGGGGTCGAGCGCCTCGGTGGCCGGCACGGGCAGCAGGCCCATGCCCTCCAGCCCGTGGGCCAGCACGGTCATCGAGGCCCGGTGGATGTCCGCGAAGGGTACGCCGGGACGCACCGCGTCGATGCCGGCCTGCTGGGCGGCGAGGACCAGGTCGTAGAGGTCGCGCTGGACGCCGGTGAACGTGCCGTCGACCGGCAGCGTGCGGGTGACGTCGGCGGTGTAGAGCTGGCGGCCCTCCACCCCCATGTCGAGCAGCACCAGGTCGCCGGGCGTGATCGCGCCGGAGTTCTCGGTCCAGTGCAGCGTCGTGGCGTGCGAGCCGCCGCCGACGATCGAGTCGTAGCCGATGTCGTTGCCCATCGCCCGCGCCCGGCGGAAGAAGGTCCCCTCGATCCAGCGCTCGCCGTACTCCAGGACCTGGGTCCACTCGCGGACGCTGTCCTCGAAGCCCAGCGTGGTGACGTCGCAGGCCTGCTGGAGCTGCTCGATCTCCCAGTCGTCCTTGACCAGCCGCATCTCCGAGACGACGCGTGCGAGGTCGTCGTCCAGCCCGGCGTCGGCGGCCAGCAGCCGGTCGACGTGGGTCGACACGCCGCGGTGCACGCGCGTCTTCGGCGGCGCAGAGCGGCCGAGGTCGTCGGCGAGCCGGTCGACGTGGCGGACCTCGATGCCGAGGGAGTCGGAGAGCTCGCGGGCCGAGGGGCGGCGTCCAGCCCACAGCTCGCCGTACTGCCGGTCGCGGAAGAACTCGTCGGTCTCGCGCGAGGAGCGCGGCCGGGCGTAGAGCACGGCCTCGCCGTCGGTGAGCACCAGGACGGCGTCGCTGGTCTGGTTGCCCGTGAGGTAGGTGTGCGCGGTGTCGGAGCGGAAGCGGTAGTCGGTGTCGTTGGCCCGGGGCTTGTAGGTGCCGGCGGGCAGCACCAGCCGCTCGCCCGGGAACAGCCCCGCGAGCCGGCGGCGGCGCTCGGCCGCGCGGTCGGCGACGGCCTGGCGGGGGAGGTCGAGCTCCCGGTCGCCCCAGCCGGTGCGCATGAACCGCGAGTAGGCCTCGGGGACGGCGGGGTCGTGCGACTCGGTCTTCGGCTCGGTGCTCTCGGGCGTCGTCTGGTCGCTCACCCTCGACACTGTACGCCGGGCAGCACGCGCTCCGACCTGCTCGAACGTTAGGCTGCGCCCGTGCCAGGAGCCCGTCGAGACAGCATCGCCTTCACGGTTCTCGTGACCGTGTTGGTGATCGGCGGCGCCGGCGTGATGCTGCTGGTGATCGCCCTGTCCGGCGCACCCGGGACGCTGCTGCTGGCGACCGCGCTGGCCGCGCTGCCCGTCATCCCCCTGGTCTGCTGCTACCTGTGGCTCGACCGCTACGAGCCCGAGCCCCGTCACCTCCTGCTGGCGGGACTGCTGTGGGGCGGCTTCGTCGCCACCGCCGCCGCGATCCTGATCCAGGGTGTCGGCGGCCTCGTCGCCGGCTTCAGCGAGGACGCCAGCCTCGCCGTGGTGGCGCCGGTGACCGAGGAGCTCAGCAAGGGCGCGTTCCTCGTGCTGCTCCTGTGGTGGCGCCGGGCCGAGCTCGACGGGGTGCTCGACGGCATCGTGTACGCCGGCATGGTCGGCATCGGCTTCGCGTTCACCGAGAACATCCTCTACCTGGCGGCGGCGTACAACGGGACGGACGGCACCGGCCCGGGCGGCACCGAGGCGCTGACCGCGACGTTCGTCGTCCGGTGCCTGTTCAGCCCGTTCGCGCACCCGCTGTTCACGACGTTCATCGGGATCGGCGTCGGCGTCGCGGTCGCCTCGCGCAGCAAGGCCGTCCGTTTCCTCGCGCCGCTGCTCGGATACCTCGTCGCCGTGGTCACGCACGGGATCTGGAACGGGGCCACGATCTTCGGCTTCGGCAGCTTCGCGCTCGTCTACCTCGTGCTGATGCTCCCCGCCCTGGTGGGCCTGGCCTGGTTGGCCGTCTGGGCGCGGCGCTCCGAGCGCCGGATGCTCGCCGCCGCGCTCGACGACGCCGCACGCCGGGGCCTCATCCCCGGCACCGACATCGGCTGGGTCGTCGACCTCCGGGCCCGCAAGCTCGCTCGCGCCCACGCCCGTCAGGTCGCCGGCCCGAGCGCGGAGCGCGCCATGCGGGACTACCAGCAGGCGGCCATCGAGCTCGGCTTCCTGCACCATCGCTTCCTGCGCGGGACGCCGCCACCTGACTTCGCGGTCCGCGGACAGGACTACATCGCGAGGATCGGGGCCACGCGCCCCTTCATCGCCTTCCCCGGACAGGTGGTACCCACCCGATGACCGCTTCTGAGGAGACCACGGGCACCGGCGCGCAGATGCTGACCGCGCTGGTTCGGCTGCGCGGCGCGCTGCAGGCCGCCGAGCTGCCGCTCGAGGTGCCCGGCGTCGACGAGCAGCGGGCGTCGCGCTCGCAGTTGGTCGACCAGCTGGAGGACTACGTCATCCCGCGGGTGATGACGGTCGAGGCGCCGCTGCTCGTCGTCGTCGGCGGCTCCACCGGCGCCGGCAAGTCGACCCTGGTGAACTCGCTGGTGGGACGCCGGGTCACCGAGCCCGGCCTGCTCCGACCGACCACGCGCTCGCCCGTGCTGGTCCACCACCCCGCCGACGCCGAGTGGTTCGGCCAGGACCGCCTGCTGCCCGACCTGCGTCGCGTCGCGAACCCGACCAACGACCACGACGCCCTGCAGCTGGTGGCGGCCGACACCATCCCGCCCGGCCTCGCCATCCTGGACGCGCCCGACGTCGACTCCGTCGAGGAGCCCAACCGGATCCTGGCCGGCCAGCTCCTCGCCGCCGCCGACATGTGGCTCTTCGTGACCTCGGCCGCGCGCTACGCCGACCAGGTGCCGTGGGAGCACCTCAACGCCGCGGCGCAGCGCTCCGCGGCGGTCGCGATCGTCCTGGACCGCACTGCTGCGGACGCCGTCCAGACGGTCTCGACCCACCTGGCCCGGATGCTGGCGAGCCGGGGCCTGAAGGACTCGCCGCTGTTCATCGTCCACGAGGGACCGATCGACGAGGACGGCCTGCTCCCCGCCGACTACGTCGCCGACATCCGCGGCTGGCTCGCGTCCCTCGCGGTCGACACCGGCGCCCGGGACGGCGTCGTCCGGCAGACCCTGGAAGGGACCATCCGCTCCATCACCCGCACCACCCACCCCGTCGCCGACGCGGCCGCCGACCAGGTGGTCGAGCTCGCCGCGCTGCGCGCCGACGTGGCGGCGGCGTACGACGACGCGGCGACCGCGCTGGCGACCAGGTCGGGCGACGGGACCCTGCTCCAGGGCGAGGTGCTCGCGCGCTGGGAGGACTTCGTCGGCACCGGCGAGCTGCTGCGCAGCCTCGAGGACAAGGTCGGCTGGCTGCGCGAGCGGGTCGTGAACGCCGTCAAGGGCAAGCCGCAGCAGGCCGAGCGGGTGACGGTCGCCATCGAGTCCGGGCTGGAGAACCTCATCCTCTCCGAGGCCGAGGCCACCGCCGCCGCGATCGCCGAGCGCTGGCGCGCCCGGCCCGCGGGCGCCGGCGTGCTGGCCGGTGCGCCCGAGCTCGACCGGGCCTCGCGCGAGCTGCGCCGTACCGCCGAGCGCGCCGTGCGCGAGTGGCAGCAGGACGTCACCGAGCTGGTCCGGATCGAGGGCTCCGGCCAGCGCACCGCGCGCTTCCTGGCGTACGGCGTGCAGGGCCTGGCCGTGGCGCTGATGGTCTCGGCGCTGGACCAGGCGTCCACGCAGCCGTCCTCCGAGGCCGGACGGCGGCTCCTCGAGGCGGTCTTCGGTGCCGAGTCGGCGGCCGGGCTGGTGGCGCGGGCGCGCGACACCCTGGAGTACCGGCTCGGCGACCTGGTCGAGGTCGAGCGGCGGCGCTGGACGGCCGCGCTCGACGCCGTTCCGGTCAGCGCGGACGCCGACGCCCAGCTGCGCCAGGCTGCCCGTCGGGTCGACGACGTCCGCTTCGCGAGGGCCGCACGCAGCGGAGGGGGCACCGAGTGAGGTGCTCCGCCCGCGAGGAGTCCGGGCCGAGCCTCTAAGGTGAGGCCACCACTGTCGTACCTGGGTTGGAGAAGATGACGTCCTTGCTGGAGGGTGCGAAGGAGCTCTTCATCCGGGGCACCGACATCGGCGCCCGGATCGAGGGCCTGGAGTCCGCGGCCCGTGCCGCGGCCGGCCGGCTCGACGAGAAGCTGGTGACCGAGGCGGGCGGCGTCGCCGATCGCTCCGCCGGCCGGCTGAAGCTGTCCGCCGAGCACACCGTCGTCGCCATCGCCGGCGCGACCGGATCCGGCAAGTCGTCGACGTTCAACGCGCTGACGGGCCTGGAGCTGTCCGCGGTCGGCGTACGCCGTCCCACCACGTCGTGGGCCACGGCCTGCGTGTGGGGGAGCGACGGCGCCCGCGAGCTCCTCGAGTGGCTCGGCATCCCCGACCGGCACCAGACGACGCGCGAGTCGATGCTCGACACCCGCCGCGAGGACAACTCCCTCGACGGCGTCGTCCTGCTCGACCTGCCCGACCACGACTCGACCGAGGTCTCGCACCACCTCGAGGTCGACCGGCTCGTGGCCCTGGCGGACCTGCTGGTGTGGGTCCTGGACCCCCAGAAGTACGCCGACGCCGCGATCCACGACCGCTACCTCGAGCCGCTGAAGACCCACGACGAGGTCATGGTCGTGGTGCTCAACCACATCGACTCCGTGCCCGAGGAGCGCCGTCAGGCGATGCTCGACGACGTACGCCGGCTGCTCGACAACGACGGCCTCGCCAAGGTCCCGGTGATCGCGATCAGCGCCCGTCAGGGGATCGGCCTCGACGAGCTCCGCGCCGAGATCGGCCGCCGGGTCGCCGAGAAGAAGATGACCCGCACCCGCATCGAGGCCGACATCAAGGCGGCCGCCGGCCGTCTCGACGAGGCGAGCGGAAACGGGCCCGTCCGGCCGCTGTCGGCCGAGCGTGCGGCGTCGTTCCAGCAGGCGCTGGGCGAGGCCGCCGGCGTGCCGACGATCGTCGAGGCCGTCGAGCGCTCGACCCGGATCCGGGCCGTCCGGGCGACCGGCTGGCCCGTGGTCTCGTGGATCTCCGGTCTGCGCGGTGACCCGCTGAAGAAGCTCGAGCTCGACCTCGGGGAGTCGGCCGGGCGCCTCTCCGGCAGCGCCACCGCCGCTCCGACGTCGGTCTCCGTGCAGCGCGCGCGGGTCGACACCGAGGTCCGCGCGCTCGCCGACGACGCCTCCGCGGGCCTCGGCGCGCCGTGGGCCGCCGCGGTCCAGCGGGCAGCCGTCTCGCGCATCCCCGAGTTGGGTGACCGGCTCGACGCCACGCTCGCGGCGACCGACCTGAGCCGCAACCGGCTGCCCGGGTGGGTCGGCCTCGTCCGGGTCCTGCAGTGGCTGCTCCTGCTCGGGGCGATCGGCTGCGGGGTGTGGGCGGTGCTCGACGCCACCGGTGTCACGGGTGCCGCACCGGAGGTCGGCGGCTTCGGCGTACCTCTCGTCGCCGCGGTGGCCTGCCTGGTGGTCGGCATCGTGCTGGCCCTGGTCTGCCGCGGAGCGGTCGCCGGCGCGGCGCGCGAGCGTGCCGAGGCGGTGCGCACGCGCCTGGAGGGCTCGATCTCCGAGGTCGCCACCGAGCTGGTCGTCCGACCGGTCGAGCAGGAGCTCGCGGCGTACGCCGAGCTGCGCGCGGGAGTCGACCGGGCGCTGCAGTAGCCGGTCGTCGGGTCTCGCTCGGGCCGTCTTCCGTCCACAGGAGTCGCTCCTGCGGTGTCGTCCCCAGGGTCCTCCCGATCGCCGTCGGCTGTCGGTGCGGCACCGAAGGGTCGGTGCCACCCACGGCCGCGACGGGCGGCTGCGACCAAGGAGAGCCCCATGACCGACACCTTCGTGACCCTGCACGGCTGGCTCGGCGGCGACGTGCAGGTCCGCCAGGCCGGAGACGCCCAGGTGGCGAGCTTCCGGCTCGCGTGCACCCCGCGCCGCTACAGCCGCCGCACCGAGACCTGGAGCAACGGCCCCACCCAGTGGTACTCCGTGAACGCCTGGCGCGTCCTCGGCGAGAACTGCCGCGACTCGCTGCGGCGCGGTGACCCGGTCGTCGTGCACGGCCGCCTCGAGGCCCAGGTGTGGGTCAACAACGCCGGCGTCGAGGTGACCTCGTTCGTCGTCGAGGCCACCAGCGTCGGCCACGACCTCAACCGCGGCGTCAGCCGCTTCGCCAAGACCGTCCGTGCGGAAGCCTCCGGGGGTGGGACGGCGGCGCCGTCCGGCGCCCAGGAGCACGAGGCGGACGAGCCTCGCGAGGAGAGCACGGCGTCCGCGGCCTGAGCGGCCGGCGACGGCCGGGGCACCCGCTCCGGCCGTCGCCTCGAGGAGCAACTAGGCTCGGGGACCATGGCGGAATATGTCTTCACCCTGCGCAACGTGCGCAAGGCCCACGGCGACAAGGTCGTCCTCGACAACGTGACCCTGTCGTTCCTGCACGGAGCGAAGATCGGCGTCGTGGGACCCAACGGCACGGGCAAGTCCTCGCTGCTGCGGATCATGGCGGGCCTCGACAAGGCCAACAACGGCGACGCGATCCTCGACCCCGGCGCGACGGTGGGCATGCTCCAGCAGGAGCCGCCGCTGACCGAGGGCAAGACGGTCCTGGAGAACGTCGAGGAGGCGGTGGCCGAGACCAAGGCCAAGATGGGCCGCCTCGACGAGCTCTACATGATGATGGGCGACCCCGACGCCGACCAGGACAAGGTCGCCGCCGAGGCGGGCGACCTGCAGACCGAGCTCGACGCGGCCAACGTGTGGGACCTCGACAGCCGTCTCGACCAGGCGATGGACGCGCTGCGCTGCCCGCCGCCGGACGCGATCGTCGACAACCTCTCCGGTGGTGAGCGCCGCCGGGTCGCGCTGTGCAAGCTGCTGCTCCAGCAGCCCGACCTGCTGCTCCTCGACGAGCCCACCAACCACCTCGACGCCGAGTCGGTGCAGTGGCTCGAGGGTCACCTGAAGACCTATCCGGGCGCCGTCCTGGCCATCACCCACGACCGGTACTTCCTCGACAACGTGGCCGAGTGGATCCTCGAGCTCGACCGGGGCAAGACGCACCCCTACGAGGGCAACTACTCGACGTACCTCGAGACCAAGAAGGAACGGCTCAAGATCGAGGGGCAGAAGGACGCCAAGCGCGCCAAGATGCTCGAGAAGGAGTTGGAGTGGGTCCGCTCCAACGCCAAGGCCCGCCAGACCAAGAGCAAGTCGCGACTCGCGCGGTACGAGGAGATGGCGGCCGAGGCCGACCGGATGCGCAAGATCGACACCTCCGAGATCAACATCCCGGCCGGTCCCCGGCTCGGTGACGTCGTCCTCGAGGCCGACCACCTCACCAAGGGCTTCGAGGGCCGCACCCTGATCGACGACCTGTCGTTCTCGCTGCCCCGCGCCGGCATCGTCGGTGTCATCGGCCCGAACGGCGTCGGCAAGACCACGCTTTTCCGGATGATCACCGGCACCGAGCAGCCCGACGGCGGCACGCTCAACGTCGGCCAGACGGTGAAGCTCTCGTACGTCGATCAGAGCCGCGGCGGCATCGACCCGGAGAAGAACGTCTGGGAGGTCGTGTCCGACGGCCTGGACTTCATCAAGGTCGCGAACTTCGAGATGAACTCGCGCGCCTACGTCGCCTCGTTCGGCTTCAAGGGTCCCGACCAGCAGAAGAAGGCCGGGGTCCTCTCCGGTGGTGAGCGCAACCGTCTCAACCTGGCCCTGACGCTGAAGATGGGCGGCAACCTGCTGCTCCTCGATGAGCCCACCAACGACCTCGACGTGGAGACCCTGTCCTCCCTCGAGGACGCGCTCCTGGACTTCCCGGGCTGCGCCGTCGTCACGTCGCACGACCGGTGGTTCCTCGACCGCATCGCCACCCACATCCTCGCCTGGGAGGGCAACGAGGAGAACCCGGCGCAGTGGTTCTGGTTCGAGGGCAACTTCGCGGCGTACGAGGAGAACAAGATCGAGCGCCTCGGCATCGAGGCGGCCCGCCCGCACCGGGTCACCCACCGCCGCCTCACCCGCGACTGACCCACCGCACCAGCCCCCGCCGAGTCGGCAGTAGTTGCGCGTCGAGTCGGCAGAAGTTGCGCGTCGAGTCGGCAGAAGTTGCGCGCCGAGTCGGCAGTAACTACTGCCGACTCGGCGATGTGGGCTGTTCTGCTCGGGACGCTGAACGGGTCTCGACCCGCGCGTCACGGCTTCGCAGGCTCAGCCGTGGCGCTCGCTCGACCCGCTTCGGTGCGAGCCGCTGGCGCGTCTCGCCTCAGCGCATCTCCATCTCGGGATGACCGGCGACGAGGTTGTCGGAGACGGCGTCCATGACCCGGCCCAGGGCGGCGAAGTCCTCGCCGGGGACCAGGTCGACGAGGTGGGCGCGTACGCCGGCCACGTGGATGTGCGCGGCCCGCTCGAGCAGGTCGCGGCCCTGGTCGGTGAGCCCGCAGACGATGCCGCGTCCGTCCTCGGGCGAGTTGGTACGGCGGACGAGCCCGGCGTGCTCCATCCGGCTGACCGTGTGGGTGACCCTGCTCCGGCTGTGCGCGAGCGCGTCGGCGAGCTGCGCCATCCGCATCCGGCCGTCGCGCTCGGAGAGCCGGACCAGGATCTCGTACTCGACCAGCGACAGGTCGAAGGAGCGGCGCAGGTCGTCGTCGAGGCGGTCCAGGAGCAGCGTCGTACCCATCAGGTACGCGCGCCAGGAGCGTTGCTGTTGGTCGTCGAGCCACCGGGTTCCCGAGCTCGTCGGTGTATCTGCCACCCGTGGAGTCTATGTCCGAGTGTCCCCGGCGGCTGGTAGACCGTTCTCGTGACGGAGCAGCGGATCGACCGGAGGCACGTGCTGCGGTTCCGCGCGCGAGCCCAGGACCTCACCCGCTCGGGCGAGGCGGGCGACACCCGGGTGCTCGACCTGGGCGTGCAGGACACGGGTCCGGACGGCTCGCGCTGGGCGCTGGAGCTGCGGGGTGTGCGCCCCGACCCGGACGACCTCGTCCTGGCCTGGACCCTGCGCGGTGCGCCGCATGCCTACCGGCGCTCGGAGGCGGCGGAGGTCGCGGCCGCCACGGCTCCGCTGAGCGAGGCGGACGCCGCGAAGCGGGTCTTCGACGCCTCGCGGCCGCTGAAGGCCGCCGGCATCCCCGTGCTCGACGCACTGGCCCACGTGGCCGACGAGATGAGCGAGATCGTGGGCGATGGCGCCGTGGTCAAGGGCGAGATGTCGAGCGCGTTGTCCGCGCGCCTCGACGCGCCGTACCTCCGTGAGTGCAGGCCGTGCCAGGCGATCCACACCTACGAGCAGCCGTTCCGGCTCGCGGCGCTGCAGGCCGGTCTCGAGCTCGAGCCCGGCACGTCACCGCCGGTGCTGCGCCGGATCCCGGGGTGGCGAGGCCCCGCCGCGCAGGTACCGACCCACCTCGACCCGATCCGCGCCGTACTGCGGCTCCTCGGCCCGTCGGACCCGAAGCTGGTGGCGGGCTACCTCGACGCGCCGGTCCGCGAGGTGAAGGCGCACTGGCCCAGCGACGTCGTGCCCGTCGAGGTCGACGGCGCGCGGCTGGACGTGCTGGCCGAGGACCTCGACGCGCTCGCCGACCCGGGGGAGGCCTCGGGAGTGCGGCTGCTGGGTCCGTTCGACCTGTTCCTGCAGGGGCGCGATCGGGCGCTGGTCGTGCCCGACGAGAGGTCCCGCAAGGACCTGTGGCGCACGCTCGGCCGCCCCGGCGGGCTGCTGGCGGGCTCCGAGGTGGTGGGGAGCTGGCGGCCGCGCTCGGCAGGCAGGAAGCTTCGTCTCGCCGTCGACGTCTGGGACGGCGGCGACCGCCCGGCCGGACTGGACGAGCAGGCAGAACGCCTGGCCACCTTCCGGGGCCAGGCGTTCGCGGGGTACGTCAGCGACTGATCAGATCAGCTCACGCCCGCTCCAGGATCATCGCCATGCCCTGACCGCCGCCGACGCACATGGTGATCAGCCCCGTGGTCTTGTCGTGCCAGTCGAGGCTGTTCAGCATCGTGTTCTGCAGGCGCGCCCCCGTCATGCCGAAGGGGTGCCCGACGGCGATCGCGCCGCCGTTGACGTTCAGGCGGTCGAGGTCGATGCCGAGGTCCTGGTACGACGGCACGACCTGGGCGGCGAAGGCCTCGTTGATCTCGACCAGGTCGATGTCACCGATGCTCATGCCGGCGTGCTTCAGCGCGTTCTTGGTGGCCTCGACCGGGCCGAGCCCCATGATCTCGGGGGAGAGGCCCGAGACGCCCGTGGAGACGATCCGGGCGAGCGGGGTCAGCCCGAGCTCGGCGGCCTTCGTATCGGACATGATCACGACGGCGGCGGCGCCGTCGTTGAGCGGGCAGCAGTTGCCGGCGGTCACGACGCCGTCGGGGCGGAAGACCGGCTTGAGCTGGCTGGCGGCCTCGAGGGTGACGCCGGCCCGGGGACCGTCGTCGGCGCTGACGACCGTGCCGTCGGGCGTGGTGACCGGGGTGATCTCGCGCTCCCAGAACCCGGCCGCGATGGCCTTCTCGGCGAGGTTCTGCGAGCGGACCCCGAACTCGTCGAGCTCCTGGCGGGACAGGCCACGCAGCTTGGCGACGTTCTCGGCGGTCTGGCCCATGGCGATGTAGGCGTCGGGGAGGAGGCCGTCCTCGCGGGGGTCGTGCCAGTCGGGGGTGGTGGTGCCGTCGCCGGTCGCCGTCGCCTTCGTGCGCTCCTCGGCGTCGGCGAAGAGCGGGTTCTTGGTGTCGGGCCAGTGGTCCGAGGTCCCCTTGGCGAACCGGGAGACCATCTCGACGCCCGCCGAGATGAAGATGTCGCCCTCGCCGGCCTTGATCGCGTGGAAGGCCATCCGGGAGGTCTGCACCGACGAGGAGCAGTAGCGGGTGATCGTCGCGCCCGGGACCTGGTCGAGACCCATCAGCACGTTGACGATGCGCGCCATGTTGTTGCCGGACTCGCCACCCGGCAGGCCGCAGCCGAGGTAGTGGTCGTCGATCGTCGTCGGGTCCAGCCCGGGGATCTTGTCGAGCGCGGCCTGGATGATCGTCGCGGAGAGGTCGTCGGGCCGCAGGTCCTTCAACGACCCCTTGTTCGCGCGGCCGATGGGCGAGCGGGCGGCGGAAACGATGACTGCCTCGGGCATGGATCACTCCTGGTGGACGACTGCGCACGACGGCGCACGACTGCGGACGAGTGGGTCGCTGGTCACCATAACGGCACCCGGAGCGCGCCGACCGCTGCTCACTCGAGTGCCAGGGACCCCAGGGTCTGCTCGAGCGCCCGGCCCAGGAACCCGGCGCGATCGGCTGCGGGACGGAGCAGCGCGGCCAGCAGGATCCCGTCGAGGGACGCGACCAGCCAGGCGGCCCGTTCCGGCCCGTGGTCCTTCCCGCGCGCCCGGAGGATCCCGTCGACGACGTCGACGAGGCCGTCGCGCGCCGCCGCGAGGACCGCCGCGAGCTCGGCGTCGCGGGTGGCCTCGATCGTCAGCTCCTGCCGGGCGAGCAGCATCTCCGGGTGCTCCAGCCACCCCAGGAACATTCGGGCCACGCCGTCGACCTGCCGGGTCGTGTCGCCGTCGTGGGGCAGGCCGGCGAGCTCCGCAGCGAGACGGTCGACGTCGGCGGCCAGGTTCGCGGCGACGTACTCGGTCAGCGCGGTGAGCAGCGCCCGGCGGGTGCGCAGGTACGCCGAGCAGGTGCCCTGGGGGAGCCCCGCCTGCCGGTCCACCGCGCGGTGCGTGAGGCCCCGGAGTCCCTGCTCCGCGAGGACCTGCAGTGCGGCGTCGAGCAGCGCGCGGCGGCGCGGACTGAGCTCGGCGGGGCGGTCGGGCATCTCGCGGCTCCGGTGGTCGGACGTGTGGGCGGGGACACTACCGCGCCTCTTGCGCGGCCGGACCCTCCGGCGTAGTTTCTACAGATGTAGAGATTCTACAGATGTAGAAAGGACTCGTCATGTACGACATCGCCACCCCCGCTGTCCTCACCTTCCTCGTCGGCTTCGCCGTCCTCGCCATCGCCGGTCTCGTCGCCCTGGCCGCCGGCGGCACCGCGCTGGTCGCCGAGCTCCGCGGCGAGCGCCGGGTCCGCGTCGCCCGCCACGAGAGCATCGCGACCCACTACCTCGGTCTCGCCCGCAGCCACTGAGCGGCGCCGGCGCCCGCTCTGGCAGCATCGGAGGGTGCGCCATACGTACGAGTGCCCTCTGCGGTGGGCCGACATGGACCTGCTCGGGCACGTCAACAACGTCGTGTACGTCGACTACCTCCAAGAGGCCCGCGTCGACATGCTGCGCACCCACCGGCCGGCGCGTCCGGCCGGTGAGCTGGTCGACGGCCTGGTCGTCGTCCGGCACGAGGTGCAGTACCTGCGCCCGCTGACCTTCAGGTTCCGGCCCGTCCTCATCGAGTGCTGGGTCACCGAGATCCGGGCCGCGTCGTTCACGATGGCCTACGAGATCTACGACGCCGACCCCGAGCAACCCTCCGGGCGGACGGTGTACCTGCGGGCCAGCACCGTGCTCACGCCGTACGTCTTCTCCGAGGAGCGGCCGCGGCGACTGAGCCGCGACGAGCGGGCCGTGCTGACCGACTTCCTCGAGCCCGTCGAGCCGAGGCCCCGGCCCGAGCCGACACCGCTGCGCACCAGCGACACCGGGCACTACGCCGTCGCGGTGCGCTTCTCCGACGTCGACGTCTACGGCCACGTCAACAACGTGAAGTACTTCGAGTTCCTCCAGGAGGCGCGCATCGCGCTGATGTCCCGGCTGTGGGGCGAGGATTGGGGCGCCGCCGGCCGGGCACAGGTCGTGGTCGCGCAGGTCGACGTCGACTACCGGGTGCCGATCCTCTTCCGCCCCGAGCCGTACGACGCCTGGACGTGGATCACCCACGTGGGCCGGACCTCCGCGGTGGTCGAGTCGGAGATCCGCGACGGATCGGTCGTGCTCGCGCGGGCCCGCGTCGTCCTGGTCTTCTTCGACCCGGCGACCCAGCGGGCGACGGTCCCGGTGCCGGCGGTGCGGGACCCGCTCGTCGCCTTCGCCGAGCTCGGGTCCTGAGCCCCGCCTACTCCAGCGTGTTGACCATGAACTGGGCGGCGTGTGTCGCGTAGTCCCAGAACTGCGCGTCCTGCTCGGGCGTCAGGTCGGCGGCGTCCAGGCCGGCCCGGAAGTGCTTCAGCCAGTGGTCCTTGGCCTCGGGGGTGACCGCGAACGGCGCGTGCCGCATCCGCAGGCGCGGGTGGCCGCGCTGTTCGGAGTACGTCGACGGGCCGCCCCAGTACTGCACCAGGAAGTCGCGGAAGCGCTCCTCGGCCGGCCCGAGGTCCTCCTCGGGGTACATCGGGCGCAGCGCCTCGTCGCCCGCGACGCCCTTGTAGAACGTCGCGACGATCAGACTGATCGTGTCGTAGCCGCCGATCTCGTCGTAGAAGGTGCTCACACGTCCATTCTCGCAACGGCCCCAACCGGGGGCGACGGCGGCGTGCAAGACTCGCGGCGTACGCACGTCAGCACATCCACGAGGAGTGATCTGCAGATGCCCACCACCCGTCAGGCGACCACGAACTGGGAAGGCACCCTCTTCGAGGGCTCCGGCAAGGTCACGCTCGAGTCGTCCGGGATCGGCACGTACGACGTGTCCTGGCCCTCGCGCGCCGAGGCCGCGAACGGCAAGACCAGCCCCGAGGAGCTCATCGCCGCCGCGCACTCGTCCTGCTTCTCCATGGCCTTCTCCAACGGCCTGGCCAAGAACGACACCCCGGCCACCTCGCTGAAGACCACTGCCGAGGTCGAGCTGACCCCCGGCACCGGCATCACCGGGATCAAGCTCACGGTGGTCGGCACGGTCGACGGCATCTCCGAGGAGAAGTTCGTCGAGCTGGCCCAGGCCGCCAAGGAGGGCTGCCCGGTGAGCCAGGCGCTCGCCGGCACCACCATCACCCTGGACGCTTCGCTCGCCTCCTGAGGAACCCGCACGCACAACGCCGAGCCGGCGTGAGTGTGGCACCGACCCGGCGCGAACTCGCGCCGGGTCGGCACCACACTCACGCCGGCTCGGCGGTTTCCGGGGGGAGGGTCAGGAGGTGGGGGAGTCCTCGGACTCCGCTGCGGCCCTGGTCTCCTCGCGGTGCCAGACGACCCGCTGTGCGAAGGGGATCTCGATGCCCTCGTGGTCGAAGCGGGCCTTGATCCGCTGACGCAGGGCACGGGCGACGCTCCACTGCTCGTTGGGCAGCGTCTTGATCAGCACCCGCAGGTGCACCGCGTCGGCGGCCAGCAGCTCGACGCCGGTCACCTCGGGCTCCTCGATCACCACGCCCCGGAACTCGTCGTCGTTCCACAGGTCGTGGGCGATCTCGGCGAGCACCTTCTGGACGCGGACCAGGTCCTCGCCGTACCCGACGGAGACGTCGACGACGGCGCGGGACCAGTTCTGGCTCATGTTTCCGACCCGCATGATCTCGCCGTTGGGGACGTACCAGACCGTGCCGTTGAGGTCGCGCAGCCGGGTCACCCGCAGGCTCACGGCCTCGATCGTCCCGGTGGCCTCGCCGACGTCGACCACGTCGCCGACGCCGTACTGGTCCTCGACGATCATGAAGATGCCGGACAGGAAGTCCTTCACGAGCGACTGGGCGCCGAAGCCGAGCGCGAGGCCGATGATGCCGGCGCTGGCGATGATCGGGGCGATGTTCACGCCCAGCTCGCTGAGCACCATGGTGCCGAACATGGCGACGAGGACGCCGGTGATGATGCTCTTCAGCAGGTCGCCCATGGTCTTCGCGCGCTGCACGCGCCGCGTCGAGGTGGTCACGTCCCGGGCCAGCGAGCCCTCGCCGCCCGACGGGCGGTGCCGGGTGAACCGGCCGCCCATCCGGTTCGGGAGCACGCCCTCCTCCGCCCGCAGGACCAGCCGGTCGACGAGCTTGTGCAGGACCCAGCGGATGATGAGGCCCAGCAGGACGAGGCCGGTGATCGCGAGCGGCGTGCCGATCAGCACGTCGGCGACCTCGGCGACGGTGTCGTTGCCGGTCCAGTCGAGGGCCGCGTTGCAGACCTGCTCGCCGTCCGCGCAGGGGTCAGTGGTCAGCGCAAACATGCGCTCCAGTATTCACATCGGGCAAGGGTGGGCCGAACCGTCCGTGTGCTCGCGAGCACCGACCGATATCCTGCTCGCGTGAGCACCCAGCCCGTGACCTCCCGCACCGTCGCCACCGTCCGTCGTACGACGATCCTCCTCGGCAGCTCGGCCGCGCTCCTCGCGCTCGCCGGCCCCGCGAGGGCGGACGTCGCGGAGGGGTGGTCGGACCCCGCGCCGGTCGACGGCGTCGAGGCCCTGCTGCTGCTCGGTGGGATCCCGCTCGCCCTCGGTCTGATCATCATGGCGATGGTCTACGTGCCGGCGATGGTCCGCGGGGAGCGGATCGCCCCGAACGCGCCGCTGGTCGAGAACCAGTGGATCGGCGGCCCGCGTCAGGGCACCGCCGAGCTCGCGGCCCCCGACGGCGCCGACTCCCAGGCGGGTGGAGCCAGTGCCCGCTGGTGACCCGTTCACCAAGTCCGAGCGCTTCGCGCTCGACGACGCCATCCGCAAGGCCGAGCAGCAGAGCCGGCTGGAGTTCTCGGTGTTCGTCGGGAACGCGGAGGGCGACCCTCGGGCGTTCGCGACCAGCCTGCACAACTCGCTGGTCGTCCCGACGCGCAGCATCCTGATCATGGTGGACCCGACGCGACGGGTCCTGGAGGTGGTCACGGGCGGCTTCGTCCGCCGTACCCTCTCCGACGCCGAGGTCGAGCTGGCCGTGCTCGCGATGCAGTCCGAGTTCGTCGAGGGTGAGCTCGTCGGCGGCCTGCTGCGCGGCATCAGCCTGCTCGCCGAGCACGCCCGCGCCCCCGAGACGCTGCACGCCGGTCCCGAGCAGGGCTGAGCCGGAGCCGACCCGTTCCGGGCAACGGCCGGTCAACAGTCTCGCCACGGTCTTGCCACGCCCGATCCACACGGGCGTGATCGGGCTCACAATCGATCCGTCGGCGCGGACGGACCGCGTTCGACCCTCAGATCCCGTCCGGTCCCGCCGGAGGAGCGCGTGCCCGAGCTCGTCCTCGACAAGCGACGCCGGCGGCGGCCCCGCCCCTGGCGTGTGCTCGTCGCCGTGCTCGCGGTCCTGGCGGCCCTCGGCGTCCTCGCCCTGGTGCTCCCGGAGCCGTTCGGGGGCCGGCTGAGCGGGGCCACGGTCGCGGGCAGCTCGATGGCGCCGACCTACGAGGACGGTGACGTCGTCGTGGTCTGGCGCGCCGACGACTACCGGCCCGGCGCCGTGGTCGCGTACGCCGTCCCCGCGGGCCAGGTGGGCGCGGGCGGCACCGTCGTGCACCGGGTGATCGACGAGACCGCCGCGGGCTACCGCACCCAGGGCGACCACAACCTGCGCCCGGATCCCTGGGTGGCGCCCGACGGTGAGATCCGTGGCCGGGTCGTCTGGTCCGTGCCGAACGGGAGGGTCGTGCTGCCCCGGGTCGCCGGGGCGTCGGCGCTCGTCGCGGTCGCCGCGCTCGTCGTCCTGGTGGTACGCCGGGTCAGGCGGCGCCACCGAGCCGCGCCGTCCCTCCCGACCCGCCCGGACTGACCACGGGGGCAGTCCGGACGGGTGGGACGGGTGTCAGGACCGGGCGTCGAGCTCCTGGGCGGCCAGGGCACGCGCCACGTCGGCGCGTCCTTCGCGCACGTACCGCTTCGCGCCGGCGGGAGCGGGGGAGGACTCCAGCCACGCGTCGACCCGGTCGAGGAGCTCGCGGCTGGCCAGCGGCTTCGGGAAGATGAACTCCAGCGCCTTCGCCGCGCGGTGGGTGCCGAGCTGGTCCCAGGCGGACTCGGCGGCGGCGAGGTACCGCTCGACGTACGGCGCGAGCACGGCGTCCTGCCGCGGCCGCTGGAACGACAGCACCACCGAGAGCGCCGTCTCGTTCGGGGTGGACGGGTCCTCCATGGCGATCCGCCAGGCCTCGGCCTTGGTCTCGGCGGTCGGGATCGCGGCCCGGGCGCCCGCGGCGTGCTCCTTGCCGGAGATGGTGTTGTCCTGCGCCAGCTCGTCCTCGATCCGGGAGCCGGCCCGGTCGTTCGCGGCCAGGCCGGTGATCAGCGACCAGCGCAGGTCCTGGTCGACGGCCAGCCCCTCGAGGACCAGTCCGCCGTCGAGCAGCGCCTCGAGGTCCCCGATCGCCTGCTCGCTGTGGGCCGTGGCGGCGTAGCTGCGGACGAAGGTGAGCTGCTGGTCGCTGCCCGGCTCGGCGGCCAGGGCCAGCTCCCGCAGGCCGGACTCCCAGCGCGCGGTCAGCTCGGCGCGCCGCGCCGGGGCGGAGTACGACGACACCGTCTGCGCGGCGTACGTCGGGATCCGGCTCACGCCCCAGGCGTCGGTCTCCTGGCCGATGTTGGCCAGCACCAGCTCGACGAAGTCCGTCGCCCGCAGCTCGGCGTCGCGGGTCATGTCCCAGGCCGCGCCCCAGATCAGCGCGCGGGCCAGGGAGTCGTCGAGCTTCGAGAGCCCGGCGACGGCGGTGGCGAGCGAGCGCTCGTCGAGGCGGATCTTGGCGTAGGTGAGGTCGCCCTCGTTGAGCAGCAGCAGGTCGGGCTGCCGGACCCCGGCGAGCTGCGGCACCTCGGTGCGCTCGCCCTCGACGTCGATCTCGAAGGAGTCGCGTCGGACCAGCTTCCCGCCGGCCTCCTCGCCGGCCCAGTCGTAGAGACCGACGCCGATCCGGTGCCGGCGCAGGGTCGGCCAGTCGGGGTGCGCGGACTGGAGGACGGCGAAGCCGGCGAACGTGCCGTCCCCGGCGAGCTCGAAGGACGGGGTCAGCGTGTTCACACCCGCGGTCTGCAGCCACTCGGTGGCCCAGCCGCTGAGCTCGCGGCCGGAGGCCCTCTCGAGCGCGGCGAGCAGGTCGGTGTACTCGGCGTTGGCGAACGCGTGGTCCTTGAAGTACTGCCGCAGCCCCGCGAGGAACGGCTCCAGACCGACCCAGGCCACGAGCTGCTTGAGTACCGACGCGCCCTTGGCGTAGGTGATCATGTCGAAGTTGACCTCGACCGCGTGCAGGTCGTGGTTGTCCGCGGCGATGGGGTGCGTCGAGGGCAGCTGGTCCTGGCGGTAGCCGGTCTGCTTGCGCGCGTTGGTGAACCCGGTCCAGGCGTCGGTGAACTCCGAGGCCTCGACCTCGGCCCAGTAGCAGGCCCACTCGGCGAACGACTCGTTGAGCCAGAGGTCGTCCCACCACTTCATCGTCACGAGGTTGCCGAACCACATGTGGGCCATCTCGTGCAGGATCATCGAGGTGCGGAACTCGTAGAACGACTGCGGCTGGCGCGAGCGGGGGAGGTACTCGTCGCGGATGGTCACGCAGCCGGCGTTCTCCATCGCGCCCATGTTGTACTCCGGCACGTAGAGCTGGTCGTACTTCCCGAACGGGTAGGGGAAGTCGAACTGCTCCTCGAAGAACGCGAAGCCCGCCTTGGTCAGCTCGACCAGCGCCTCGCGGTCGAGGTGCTCGACGAGCGACTGGCGGCAGTAGTGGCCGAGCGGGATGTCGCCGTGCTTGCCGTGGTAGACGTCCTGGACCTCGTGGTACTCGCCCGCGACGACCGCCGTGATGTACGTCGACATCGGCTGCGTGGGCTCGAAGCTCCACAGCGCGACCCCGTCGGAGACCGGCGTCGGCTCCGGGGTGGGGGAGTTGGAGACGACCTTCCAGTGCGCCGGCGCGGTCACGCGGAACGTGAACGGGGCCTTCAGGTCGGGCTGCTCGAAGGTGGTGAAGACGCGTCGGGCGTCAGGAACCTCGAACTGCGAGTAGAGGTAGACCCGGTCGTCGGCGGGGTCGACGAAGCGGTGCAGCCCCTCGCCGGTGTGGGAGTAGGTGCAGTCGGCGCGCACGACCAGCTCGTTGTCGGCCTGCAGGCCACTCAGCGTGATGCGGCTGTCGGCGTACGCCGTGGCCGGGTCGATCGACTCTCCGTTGAGCGTGATCTCGTGGATCGTCGCGTCGACCAGGTCGGCGAAGGTCGCGGCACCGGGCTCGGTGCTCGTGAAGCGGATGGTGGTCGTCGACCCGAAGGTCGTGGCGCCGGTCGTGAGGTCCAGGTCGATGGAGTACGACACGACGTCCAGGAGGGCGGCGCGGGTGGCGGCCTCGTCCCGGGTGAGGTTGGTTCCAGGCATGCGCTGCATCCTGCCACCGGCCCGGCGCGCGGACCCAGCGGCCACCCTCGGCGCCGGCGCGTCCGGCATGTGGACAGTCCGGATGGCGACCATCGCGAGGCCCGATTCGCCGGAAAGTCTCGGCGTGTCGCGTGGACAAGCAAACGAATTACATGATTGTAGTTCTCGTTCGGCGTGTCGCGCTTGACTTTTTTCACTATGGTTCTCCCGTGCATCACCAGTCACAGGAGCCACGGCGGTTCCACCTCACCGCCGCGATCGGCCTGCTCGCACTGCTCGGTGGCCTGCTGGTGCTGCCCTCGGCGCCGGCCACGGCGGCCTCGACGTACCTGTGCACCGGCTACTCCGGGTGCGCCAACGCCGGCTACTCCCACGCGGGCTACCGGGCCGCGCGCACGACCATGTACTGGCAGATGTACGCCGGTCACAACTGCACCAACTACGCGGCGTACCGCGTGGTGAAGAACGGCATGCCGAACAAGCGGCCGTGGACGGGCAACGGCAACGCCAGCAACTGGGGCGTCGCGATGGCGCGGATCACCGACACCAAGCCGATGGTCGGCGCGATCGCCTGGTGGAAGGCCAACGTGCCGGGAGCCGGGTCCAGCGGCCACGTCGCGTACGTCGAGCAGGTCGTCTCCGCCTCCGAGATCGTGGTCTCGGAGGACAGCTGGGGCGGCGACTTCCACTGGCGCCGGATCACCAAGAGCGGCAAGGGCTGGCCCAGCGGGTTCATCCACTTCAACGACAGGGTCCTCGCCTCGACGAGCCCGCCGACCGTCGCCGGCACCCCGAAGATCGGGACCACCCTCTCGGCGAACCAGGGCGCGTGGAACCCGGCCGCGACCTACAGCTACCAGTGGGCGGTCGAGGGCAAGCCGATCGCCGGTGCGACGGCCCGGACCTACACGCCCACCGCGGACGTGCTGCGCAAGCCGCTGAGCGTGACCGTGACCGCAACGAAGAACGGCTACCAGCCCGGCCGGGCCGTCGCCAGCACGGGCGCCGTGGCCCCGGGCTCGATGGCCAACCCCGTCGCTCCGGTCATCAGCGGCACCCCGCAGGTCGACGAGGTCCTCCAGGTCTCGCTCGGCACCTGGAGCCCGGCCCCCGTCACCAAGGGCGTGCAGTGGTACGCCGACGGCGTGGCCATCCCGGGTGCGAAGAGCTGGTCGCTGCCGCTGACCCAGGCCTTCATCGACAAGCGGATCACCGCCGAGGTCTCGGCGCGCGCGACGGCGTACAACCGGGGCACGGTCAGGACCGCCGCGACCACGCCGGTCCTCGCGGGCGTGATCCGGGAGGTCACGCCGTACACCCTCGCGGGGGCGGCGGGCCACGGCCGGGTGCTGACGGTCAGGCCGGGCACGCTCGAGCCCGCCGACTCCACCGCGACGTACACGTGGCTGCGCGACGGGGTGCCGATCCCGGGCGCGACCGGTGCGACGTACCGGCTCGCCGCGGCCGATGTCGGCAAGCGGGTCACGGTGCGCCTCGACGTCGTACGCCGCAGTTTCCGCAGCCTCAGTCGCGTCATGACGGTCGGCAACGCGAAGGTCACGACCCGACCGACGGTGAAGGTCAAGCCGGTCGGGAAGCCCGGCCGCGCGATCGTCACCGTCCGGCTGCGGGCGCCGGGGATCGACCCGTTCACGGGGCGCGTCTCCGTCCGGATCGGCTCGCGCACCGAGGTGGTGCGCATCGTCGACGGGAGGGCGCGGGTGGCGTTCACCGGCCTGCGTCCCGGGGTGCAGAACATCCAGGTCCGCTACACGGGCACGAAGGTGATCAAGTCGGTCAAGGGCAAGAGCAGGGTCCGGATCCCGAAGGGCTGAGCCGTCCGGCAGACTGACCGCGTGCGGGACACCCGTCGGGACCTCGTCCCGCTTCGCGAGGCGACCCGGGCGTGGTTCCGGATCTCGCTGCAGACCTTCGGCGGGCCGGCGGGCCAGATCGCCGTCATGCAGCGCGAGCTCGTCGACGAGCGGCGCTGGCTGGGCGAGCGGCGGTTCCTGCACGCGCTGAGCTACTGCATGCTGCTGCCCGGACCGGAGGCCCAGCAGCTGGCCGTCTACTCGGGCTGGCTGCTCAACGGCTGGCTCGGCGGGCTCATCGCGGGTGTGCTGTTCGTGCTGCCGGGCGTCGTGGCCCTGCTCGGCCTGTCGTGGCTGTACGTCGCCCACGGTGACAGCGTCATCGTGACCGGCCTCTTCCTCGGCCTGGCCCCGGCGGTGCTGGCCGTCGTGGTCCAGGCCGTGATCCGGATCGCCGGCCGCGCGCTGCGGCGGCGGAGCCTGGTCGCCCTGGCGGTCGCGTCGTTCGTCGCCATCGCCGTGCTCGGCGTCCCGTTCCCGCTCGTCGTCCTGGGCGCCGGCATCGCGGGTTGGCTGATCGGCCGCCATGGGGCGCTGGAGGAGCAGTCCGAACCCGACGACGGACCGCCGCCGCTCGTCCCCGACGACGCCCTGCACCACGTGGCACCGACCTGGCGCCGCAACGCCTGGGTGCTCGGCCTCGGGTTGGCGGTCTGGGTGGCCCCGGTGCTGGTCGCGGTGCTGCTCACCGGACGGAACAGCGTCTACACCGACCAGGGCGTGTTCTTCGGGGGCCTGGCACTGGTGACCTTCGGCGGCGCGTACGCCGTGCTGTCGTACGTCGCCCAGTCGGCGGTCGAGACGTACGGCTGGCTCTCCGCCAACGAGATGGCCAAGGGGCTCGCGCTCGCCGAGTCCACGCCCGGGCCGCTGATCATGGTCGTGCAGTTCGTGGCGTTCCTCGGCGCCCACCGCGATCCCGGCGGGATCGACCCGTGGGCGGCGGCGGTGATCGGGTCGCTGCTGACGGTGTGGGTGACCTTCGTGCCGAGCTTCCTGTTCATCTTCCTCGGTGCGCCGTACGTCGAGCGGCTCCGCGGCAACCGCGCCCTCGCGGCGGCCCTCGCCGGCGTCACGGCGGCGGTGGTCGGCGTGATCGCGAACCTGGCGCTCTACTTCGCGGTCCACACGCTCTTCGCGGAGACCTCGCGGATCGGCGGCGAGCATCTCGGGCTGCTCGTGCCCGTGTGGTCGTCGTACGTCTGGCAGGCGCTGGCGGTCGCGGCGATCGCCCTCGTGCTCGTCCTGCGGCTGCGCTGGTCGGTGCTGCGCACCCTCGGCTGCTGCGCGCTGCTGGGGCTCGCGCTCCAGCTGACGACCTGAAGGAATCGGCACCTCGGTCCGGTTGTTGACTGTGACCATGACGAAGACCAACGCCGACTTCTGGTTCGACCCGCTCTGCCCGTTCGCCTGGATCACCTCGCGGTGGATCCTCGAGGTCGAGAAGGTGCGCGACATCGAGGTCACCTGGCACCTGATGAGCCTGGCCTACCTCAACCAGGACAAGGACATCTCCGACGAGTACCGCGAGCTGCTCAAGGACGCCTGGCAGCCGGTGCGCGTGGTGATGGCCGCGGAGCAGCAGCACGGCAAGGAGGTGCTGGCGCCCCTTTACACCGCGCTCGGCACCCGCAAGCACGACCAGGGCGGCACCTACGACCGCGCCACCATCGAGGCCGCGCTCACCGACGCCGGCCTGCCGACCTCGCTGGCGGACGCGATGGACGACTCGTCGTACGACGACGCGATCCGCAAGTCGCACCACCTCGGGATGGACCAGGTCGGCGACGAGGTCGGCACCCCCACGATCGCCATCGAGGGCACGGCGTTCTTCGGCCCGGTGCTCTCCTCGATCCCGCGCGGCGAGGAGGCGGGGAAGATCTGGGACGGTGCGGTCGCGTTGGCGTCGTACCCGTACTTCTTCGAGCTCAAGCGCTCGCGCACCGCACCCCTCGACTTCAGCTGAGTCGCCGAGTGCCGCAGGATGGGGCGGCATGCGGCTCTCGGGAATCGCCCTGTCCATGCTCACCGTGCTCGCGCTGCTGAGCGCGCCACCCGCCGTCGCGCACGGCCCGGCCCCGGAAACTCCCGCGGTCGGGGCGGTGCGCGTCGAGCCGTTCTCGATGGTCGGCGTCAGCTGGCGTGGCGGCGGTACGCCGGACGCGGAGATCCGCACCCGGAGCGCCGACGGGTGGAGCGGCTGGACGCACCTGCACCCGCTGACCGACGGCCCCTCGGCCGCGGCGGCCGAGGCGACCGGCGTGCGCGGCACCGAGCTGCTGTGGGTCGGGCCCTCGGACGCCGCCCAGCTGCGCACCACGGGGCCGGTCCCGGCCGGCCTCGACCTCGTCCTCATCGACCCGGGCACCCGGCCCGCCGACAGGGCGAAGGCTCCCGCGGCGGCCGGGGCCGCCCGGGTCGCCGCGCGGACGAGGGCGAAGCCCGACCGGGCGCCGCGCCCGCGCATCTACGCGCGCAGCGACTGGGGCGCCGACGAGGGCCTGCGCAACGGGTCGGTGCGCTACACCAACCGGCTCCGGCAGGTGCACGTCCACCACACGGCGACCGGGAACGGCTACTCGCGCAAGGACGTGCCCGCGCTCATCCGCGGCATGTACCGCTACCACACCCAGACCCTCGGCTGGTTCGACCTGGGCTACAACTTCCTGGTCGACCGGTTCGGCCGGGTCTGGGAGGGCCGCTCGGGCGGCCCGTCGAAGCTGGTGCAGGGGGCGCACACGCTCGGCTTCAACCGACGCTCCGTCGGCATCGCGGTGATCGGCAGCCACGACGACAACCGCGCCTCCGACCGGTCCCTGCTGATGGTCGCCCGCCTGGCCGCGTGGAAGCTCGACCGCTACGGCCGCCGGGCGACCGGCACGGTCGTGGTGGGCTCCGACGGGAGCGACAAGTACCGGCCGCGCCAGCGGGTCCGGCTGCCGGTGATCGACGGGCACCGCGACACGAACGACACCGCCTGCCCCGGCGACCGGATCTACCGCCGGCTCGGCGAGATCCGGCGCGTGGCGCAGCGGCGGATCAACCGCTTCTAGGAGCTGGTCACCGCGACCGACGTCGCCGCGGTCGCGGCGGCGATGGCCGCGATCGAGGCGCTGATCGCGTCGCGGACGGCCTTCGCCGCCCACGCCCCCTCGGCGACCGCCTTGGCCCGCTTGCGGACCTCGCGTGCGGGCAGGCCCTGGTGGTCGACGACCTTGTGCGCCCTGTCGATCGCCGACAGCAGCGCCACCAGGGCACCGGTCCGCTGGTCGGGCTCGACCCCCTGGACGAGCGTCGCGGCGAGGCGGCGTCGTACCTCCTCCTCGTGGCGGGAGTCGGCCGCGGGCCAGCGGGTTCGTGGGAACAGGCCGAGCACCTTGCTCTCGCGGCGTTCCAGGAGGCCACGCTCGACCAACCGGGCGGCGAGGGTGTCGCGCGCGCCCTTGCCGAGCCGGTCGACCAGCTCCTGCGCCGAGCGCGGCTTCTCCGCGACCACGTCGTACGCCGCCCGCAGCGCCGCGTCCTCCGGCGGGTGCCCGGTGACGTGGACCTTCGCCGAGCGCCACACGCCCTGCTTCTCCTCGACCTCGGCGGCGCCGGTGGTCGCGAGCTCGATCAGCAGCGCGCCGCCCAGGACGGTCTGGGGGTACGCCGTGCCGTTCAGCGCCCCCGACTCGTCGTCCAGCAGCAGCAGGAGCAGGTCCTCCGCGATGAGCGTCATGTCGGCAACCCTAGGATCATCGCCATGACCCACGTCCTGTCCGCCGTCGCCTGGCCGTACGCGAACGGCCCGCGCCACATCGGCCACGTGGCCGGTTTCGGTGTGCCCTCCGACGTCTTCAGCCGCTACATGCGGATGGCCGGCCACGACGTCCTCATGGTCTCCGGATCCGACGAGCACGGCACGCCGATCCTGATCGCCGCCGACGAGGCCGGGCTGACCCCGCAGGAGCTCGCCGACCGCAACCACCGGATCATCGCCGAGGACCTGGCCTCGCTCGGCTGCACCTACGACCTCTACACGCGCACGACGACCCGCAACCACCACGCGGTGGTGCAGGAGCTGTTCCTCGGCGTCTACGAGAACGGCTACTTCGTCGAGCAGACGACGCACGGCGCGATCTCGCCGTCGACCGGCCGCACCCTGCCCGACCGCTACATCGAGGGCACCTGCCCGATCTGCGGGTACGACGGGGCGCGCGGCGACCAGTGCGACAACTGCGGCAACCAGCTCGACCCCGCCGACCTGAAGAACCCGCGCTCGAAGATCAACGGCGAGACGCCGGAGTTCATCGAGACCCAGCACTTCTTCCTCGACCTGCCGGCCCTGGCCGACGCGCTGAAGGAGTGGCTCGACGAGCGCGAGGCGACCGGCCTGTGGCGGCCCAACGTCATCCGGTTCAGCCAGAACATCCTGAAGGAGATCCGCCCGCGCGCCATGACGCGCGACATCGACTGGGGCATCGCCGTACCTCTGGACGGGTGGCGGGAGAACCCCACCAAGAAGCTCTACGTCTGGTTCGACGCGGTGATCGGCTACCTGTCCGCCTCGATCGAGTGGGCGCGCCGCTCCGGTGACCCGGAGGCGTGGCGTCAGTGGTGGAACGACCCTGAGGCCCTGTCGTACTACTTCATGGGCAAGGACAACATCACCTTCCACAGCCAGATCTGGCCCGCCGAGCTGCTGGCCTACTCGGGCAAGGGCTCGCTCGGCGGCACGCCGCGGCAGTACGGCGAGCTGAACCTGCCGACCGAGGTCGTGTCGTCGGAGTTCCTGACGATGGAGGGTCGCAAGTTCTCCTCGTCGAAGAAGGTCGTCATCTACGTCCGCGACCTGCTCAGCCGCTACCAGGCCGACGCGTTCCGCTACTTCGTCGCCTCCGCCGGCCCGGAGAGCCAGGACTCCGACTTCACCTGGTCGGAGTTCGTCCGCCGTACCAACGACGAGCTGGTCGCGGGCTGGGGCAACCTGGTCAACCGCACGGCCAACCTGATCGCCAAGAACTTCGGCGAGATCCCGCCGGCGGGCCCGCTCACGGCGGAGGACGAGGCCGTGCTCGCGGTCGCCGAGAACGCCTTCGGCGTCGTCGGCGACCTGATCGCCCGGCACCGCCAGAAGCAGGCCGTCGGCGAGGCGATGCGGGCGGTCGCGGAGGTCAACAAGTACGTCTCCGACACCGAGCCGTGGAAGATCAAGGACGACCCGGAGCGCCTCGGCACCGTCCTCCACGTCGTCGCCCAGTGCGTCGCCGACCTCAACATCGTGCTGGCGCCGTTCCTCCCGTTCGCGGCCAACGAGGTCGACCGCGCGTTCGGCGGCGCCGGCGACATCGCCCCGATGCCACGCATCGACGAGGTCGACGACCTCGACGGCGGCGCGCCGTACCCGATCATCACGGGGGACTACGCCACCGCGGTCACCTGGGAGCGCCACCCCATCAAGGTCGGCACCCCCGTCGCCAAGCCCACCCCGATCTTCACCAAGCTCGACCCCAAGATCGTCGACGAGGAGCTCGCCCGCCTCGCCTGACGCCGGTCGAGGTGTGAGGCGCCAGCGCCGCCCCACCCCCACGCTGGTCGAGGTGCGAAGGACGAAGTCCTGAGCCTCGAAACCCGGCGAGCCGAGAATCAGCACCAGGTACGACGGGCGCCGACCGTGACGCTGGTTGAGGTGTGAAGGACGAAGTCCTGAGCCTCGAAACCCGGCGAGTCGAGAATCAGGGTTGGGTACGGCGCTGGGTTGCGGTCTCCGTCCAGCACGCGGCTGCTTCAAGGATCACAGAGATAACGGGGTCACCGTGGGCGGCACTCGTCGTACCTGGTCGCGGTCACCTGCGGGTTGGCGGCTGCTTCGGGTCAACCGCTGTGGTCACCGCTGCGGAGAACCCGTACGACGACGCGTCAGTGACGCTGGTTGAGGTGCGAAGGACGAAGTCCTGAGCCTCGAAACCCGGCGAGCCAAGAGACGGCGCCGAGCGAGCGCACCCGTGGCTGTGGGCGAAGAACGCGGGCTGTCGGTGCCCGCGCCTACCATCTTCGTATGGCCACTCGGGAACTCCACGACTGCGACAACGCATCCGCGTTGCTCGCCTACGTGGGCACCCGCCGCACCGTCGCAGCGCGAGCCGAGGCCGACCAGCTCGCCGCCGCCGTCGCCTGGGCCGGCATGCACGCCACCGACTCGCACGACGAGGCCGCGACCCTGGTCCCGGGCGCCGAGGACGCGCTGACGATCGCCGGCGAAGGCGCCCCGCTGGTCGCGGAGTTCTGTGTGTTGGAGTTCGCCGCCGCGCTCGGGCTCTCCTCCGATGCTGGCCGGATGTATCTGGGTGAGGCGGTCGAGCTGGCCCACCGCCTCCCGCGGCTCTACGCCAGGGTCCAGTGCCTGGACCTGCCGGTGTGGAAGGCGCGACGGATCGCCAAGTCCACCGTGGACCTCCCGATGGCTGGTGCGGCGTATGTCGACGCGCATCTGCAGGCGGTGGCGCACAAGGTGTCGATCGCCCAGCTTGACCGCACGGTCGAGGAGGCGCGGGTCCGCTTCGACCCCGACGAGGCCGAGGCTCGCCGGATCGCGGCCCAGGAGGGACGGCACTTCGACATCGAGACCCGCCAGGTCTCCTTCGACGGTTGCGTCGACGTGCACGGCACGTTGGATCTGGCTGACGCGCTCGATCTGGAGGACGCGGTCGCGCGGCGGGCGCATGACCTCAGTGCCCTGGGTCTGGACGCGCCGTTGGACGTCCGCCGCTCCATCGCGGTCGGTGACCTGGCTCGCCGTCAGCTCTCGCTGGACCTCGCGGCCGCCGACCCCGAGGATCGGCCCAGGGCCCGCCAGGTGCTGCTGCACGTGCACCTCTCCGAAGCAGCGCTCTCTGGTGGTAGCACGGATCTGGATCTGGCGCGGGTGGAGGAGACGCGCTCCTTCGTGTCGGCCGAGCAGGTCAAGTCCTGGTGTGCGAACCCGGACACGCAGGTGGTCGTGAAGCCGGTCATCGACCTGGCCGAGCACGTGCACGTGGACGCCTACGAGGTCCCGGATCGGCTCCGTGAGCGTCAGGTCCTGCTGCAGCACACGTGCGTGTTCCCCTGGTGCCAGAGACGAGCCCGCCGCGCGGACTGCGACCACATCGACCCCGCCGCCCGTGGCGGACCGACGTGCGACTGCAACATCGCCCCGCTGTGTCGACGACATCATCGCGGCAAGACGCACACGAGGTGGCGCTACGACAAGGTCGACGACACGTCGTTCGTGTGGCGAAGTCCGAACGGACTGCTCTTCCGGCGCGACCACCACGGCACGACCGAGATCCAGCCTCGACCCTGACGGCTACCAGCCCTCGGGGCCTCGGGCGCGCCCGAGGGCCAATCCACCCATTCGGCGGACAGCGGGGCCGCCGCTCTCGCACACTCCTGGTTCACCACCTGGAGGAGTCCCATGCAGCAGCACGCCCAGCGCACGCCCCGAAGCATCGCCACCGTCCTCGGGCTGGCGCTCGCCGCCACGCCGCTCGTCATCGTGACCACGTCGACGACGGCCGAGGCCGCGAAGCCCCGGACGTTCGCGAACTGCGACGCGATGCACCGCGTCTACCCGCACGGCGTGGGCAAGCCGGGGGCGCGGGACAAGACCTCCGGCAAGCCGGTCACGAGCTTCAAGCGCAGCAAGGCCCTCTACAAGGCCAACAAGAAGAGCGACCGCGACAAGGACGGGATCGCCTGCGAGAAGGCCTGAGCCGGGGAGCCGGCTCAGTCGGTGAGCGAGCGCGAGCCGGCGACGTCGTACTCCGCCACGGACGCGGCGAGCAGCGCTGCCTGCTGATCATCGGAGGGACCCGAGCCGCGGAAGGCCTCGACGTCGGCACCGCGTCTCCCAGCGTTCGTAGACGTTGACCCGTCCGTCGTCGAGCAGGTCGGGCGAGACGGCGAAGTCGAGGCACCCCGGGGCGGAGCGCGCGAGCTCGACCACGTGGCGGCAGCCGTCGACGTACGACGCCCGCTCGGCCGGGTCGACGATCAGATGGCCGGAGACGATGAGCATGCGGTTGCTGACCTGGCTGCGTCACCAGACTCATCGCACGCGGAGTGGGCGACGACCGGCCCGCCTGCTCGGACGGCGACGGTCGGCTCTCTAGACCAGTGCAACGCCCAGCCGGTCCGCCGCGTACGGGTGATGTGGAGACCGCGGAGGAGCCCAGCGTGACGTCCGAGGTGCCGCCCGACTTCGAGACCTGGGTGAGTGCGCGCGGGCCGGCCTTGCAGCGCTTCGCCCACCTCGTGACCGGGGCCTCCGACGCGCCGGACCTGGTCCAGGAGGCGCTCTCGCGTGCGTACCCGCGTTGGGCGGAGCTCGCCCGCACCGACACCGTCGAGGCGTACGTCCGGCGCAGCATCGTCAACGCCTCGGTCTCCGGCTGGCGCAAGACCCGGCGCCTGGTCGCCGTCGAGGACACCGAGCCGCACGTCCGCACGGCCGGCCCCGACCCGGCCGTCGCGGTGACCGACGCCGACCACGCCTGGCGGCTCTGCGCCGAGCTCCCCGTGACCCAGCGTGCCGCGGTCGTGCTCCGGTTCTACGAGGACCTGTCCTTCGCCCAGATCGCGCTGATCCTCGACTGCCCGGAGAGCACGGCTCGCTCCCACGTCCATCGCGCCGTCGCCGCGCTCCGCACCCGGCTCGAGCAGGAGAACACCGATGACTGAGGACCGCGCCGAGCAGGCCTTCCGCGACGCCTTCGCCCAGCACGCCGACGACCTGGTGACGCCTGGGCTGTCCGCCGTACGCCGGCGGCGCCGGTGGCCGGTCGTGGCGGCCGCCGTCGCGGTGCTCGCGCTGGTCGGCGGTGTCGGGATCGTGGCGGCCCTGCGGGAGGATCCGGTCACCAGGCCGGCGAACGAACCTGCGCCCGCGCCGGAGAAGGCCGACGTGCTTCCCGCAGCGCCCGACGGCTGGCGCTGGGCGACGTGGCGCGACCTCGCGGTGCAGGTCCCGGCGTCCTGGCGGGATGGTGGGGAGCCGAAGGGGGACTGGTGCGCGGATCGACCGAGCCTGCCGGTGAGTCACGCCGGCCCCTACGTCAGCCGTGGGAACTCCACGGTCACACTCGCGATCGGGTGCGGTCCCGAGGAGGAGCCGGCTCCCGAGGTCTTCGGGCCGGCCCCGCTCCGGCTGATGCAGCCCCACCTGACCCTGACCGAAGCTGGCGAGATGCCCGACGGCGATACCAGCCATCGTGGCTGGGTGGCTTCGTTGCACACCGTCGGCGGCGTCCAGCTGCGCCTCTACCTCGACGACACCGACCCGGCCTCGGCGCGGATCGCCCGGCGGGTGCACGCCTCCACCCGGACCTTCTCCACCGACGACCACGGGTGCGACGTGACCTCGCCGGTCCAGGCGGAGGCGCCGGTTCGGCCGGCCGAGGCCTTCGATGTCGCCACCGTGGCGCGGGTCGACTCGATCTCCGTGTGCCAGTACGACCGGCTCCGCGGCCTCGACGCCCCCGCGCTCATGGGCTCGCGCCGGGTCGAGGGCTCCGAGGCGGATGCGCTCCTCGCGGCCATCCAGGCGGCTCCCCTCGGAGGCGGCCCCGATCGGCGCAGCTGCCCGGAGGACGCGTACGGCGACGACGCGCTCGCCGTACGCCTGCACCACGACGGGACGACGGACGACCTGCACATGTACTACGACAGCTGTCGCGACAACGGGTACGACGACGGGACCTCCCGCCGCGAGCTCACGGCCGGTAACTGCTCCGCGCTGTTCGACGGACCCGTGGTCGCCCTGGTCTACATGTCCGAGCTCCATCGGCGCTGCGGGCGCCGGTAAGACGCTGCCCTAGTCTTCCGGCCATGCCCGCCGAGATGTACCTCCCGACGTTCTACGTCGCCCAGAAGTTCGCGATGACCTCCAACCAGTACCGCATCTTCGCTGCCAACCCCGACGGCAGCTTCGGGCAGCTGATGGGCTTCGCGCAGCAGAAGCGGATGGCGTTCAAGGAGGAGGTCACGTTCTACGCCGACGAGGCCAAGACGCGGGCGGTCTTCAGCTTCAAGGCGCGCAAGCGGATCGACCTGAACGCGGGCTACGACATCTTCGACGAGCGGGGCACGCAGCTCGGGTTCTTCCGCAAGGACTTCGGCAAGAGCCTGATGCGCTCGACCTTCCACCTCGAGGGTCCGGGGTACGCCGGCTCCGGGCAGGAGCGCAGCCAGGGCGTGGCGATCATCCGCCGGTTCACCGACCTTCCGTTCCTGCCGATCCACTTCGACTTCGTCGACCCGGGCGGCCAGGCGATCCTCGGGGTCGAGCGGCAGGGCTCGGTGCGCGACAAGTACACCGTGCACGTCCCGCACCCGGAGGTCGACTTCCGGGTCGCCGCCTCCGTCGCGGTCGGCCTCGACGCGCTGATGCAGCGCTGATGCTGTTCCCCGAGGCCCGCCGGGCGATCGAGTACGCCGCGGGCGACCTGCCCGTCTTCGACCCGTCGTTCGACATCGCGGCGGAGCGCGAGCGAGCCCGCGCGGAGGCGCTCGCCGCGCCGCGTGAGGACGTCAACGAGGTCCGCGACCTGGACGCCGACGGGGTCCCGTGCCGGCTCTACCGGCCGGCCGGCGCGCGGCCCGGCGTCGTCGTCCACCTGCACGGCGGCGGGTTCGTCCTCAACGACGTCGAGGTGCACGACGCGAGCGCCCGCCGGCTGGCCAACAGGTCCGGCCTCGCGGTCCTGAGCGTCGAGTACCGTCGTCCGCCCGAGCACCGCTTCCCGGCCGCGCCCGACGACGTCGACACGGTCCTCGGCTGGCTCGACCGGCACGCGCCCGAGCACGACCTCGGCGGTCCGGCGTACGCCCACGGCGACAGCGCGGGCGCCAACCTCGCGCTGGTCGCGGCGTTGCGCCATCCCGGTCGGTTCGCCGCCGTCGCGCTGATCTACCCGTTCCTCGACCCGACCGCGTCGTTCGAGTCCTACGAGAGCGCCGCCGACGGCTTCGACCCGCGCGAGGCCGCCTGGTACTGGGAGCAGTACGCCGGCCCCGGCGCCGACCTGACGGACCCGGACCTGGCCCCGTTGAACTCGGACCGCCTCCACACCCTGCCGCCGACGCTGGTCGTCACCGCCGAGCACGACCCGCTCCGCGACGAGGGCGAGCACCTCGCGCGGCTGCTCGCCGAGGCCGGCGTCGAGGTGACCGCGACCCGCTACCTCGGACAGGTCCACGGCTTCTGGCGTCACGACGCGGTGTTCCCCGCCGCCGAGCCGCTGATGCGGCAGGTGGCCGGCTTCCTCGACCTCCATGTCGGGTCCGCGCGAGGCGACTGAGAGAATCGCGCCCATGCGCGTGCACCTGGGCTCCGACCACGCCGGCCTCGACCTGAAGGACCACCTGGTCCGCTGGCTGACCGACCACGGCTACGAGCCGGTCGACCACGGCCCGTTCGTGTACGACGCCCTCGACGACTACCCGGTCTTCTGCCTGCGGGCGGCCGAGGCGGTGGCCGCGGAGCGCGCCGCCGGGCAGGACAGCCTCGGCGTCGTCATCGGCGGCTCGGGCAACGGCGAGCAGATCGCCGCCAACAAGGTCGTCGGCATCCGCTGCGCCCTGGCCTGGTCCGAGGAGACCGCCGCGCTGGGTCGCGAGCACAACGACGCCAACATCGTCTCGGTCGGCGGCCGGATGCACTCGCTCGACGACATGACCCGCTTCATCGAGGTCTTCCTCACGACCGACTTCACGGGCGAGGAGCGCCACGTGCGTCGCATCGGCCAGCTCGGGTCCTACGAGCAGACCCGCGAGCTGCCCGCGCTGCCGGAGTCGGCCGTCGGTCGCGGCCCCGATGCCTGAGGGGCACACCCTCCACCGCCTCGCGGGTGAGCTCACCCGCACCTTCGCCGGTCGCGTCGTACGGGTCGGCAGCCCCCAGGGCCGGTTCGCCGACTCCGCCGCGCTCCTGGACGGCCAGGTGCTCGAGGGCGCGGAGGCCTGGGGCAAGCACCTGTTCGTCGAGTTCCCAGCGGAGCGGTTCGTCCATGTCCACCTGGGTCTGTACGGCAAGTTCGACGTCCACGACGGCGTCGAGGAGGGCCCCGACCCGGTCGGACAGGTGCGACTGCGGATCGTCCGCTTCCAGACCACGGGAGCGGCGGCGTACGCCGATCTCCGCGGCGCCACCGCCTGCGAGCTGCTGACCGCCGAGCAGCGGGACGCGATCGTCGCCCGCTCCGGTCCCGACCCGATCCGCCCGGACGCCGACCCGGACCGCGCCTGGGAGCGGATCCGGCGCAGCCGGGTCACGATCGCCGGGCTGCTCATGGACCAGGCGGTGCTGGCCGGCGTCGGGAACGTCTACCGCGCCGAGGTGCTGTTCCGGCACCGGATCGACCCCTTCCGCCCCGGCAACACCCTGCGCCGCCCCCAGTGGCAGGCCATGTGGGACGACCTGGTGGAGCTGATGGCCGAAGGTGTGCGCACCGGCCGGATCGACACCGTGCGCCCCGAGCACACGCCCGAGGCGATGGGCCGCCCGCCGCGCAAGGACGACCACGGCGGCGAGGTGTACGTCTACCGCCGCCACGCCCAGCCCTGCCTGGTCTGCGGTACCGCGGTGCGGACCGAGGTGCTCGCCGGGCGCAACCTCTTCTGGTGCCCGCGCTGCCAGCGTCGGCACCGGCCCCGGCAGTAGGGTTGTGCGCACCCACCGACCACGAGGACCGGCGATGAACGCGGCGTACGACACCCTTCGGCCGGCCCGTTCCACCGCGCTGGGCCGGCGTTGGCGCGCGTCGTACCGCGGCGGCTTCGTGCGCGAGTACCGCCTGGTCGCGGCCCTGATGCTCCTCACGCTGCTCATCAACATCGGCGTCGCCTACGCGCCCGCGGCGTTCCCCTTCACCGCGCTCATGGTCCCGCTGCTGGTGGGCAGCCTGCTGCTCGGCCCGCGTCAGCTCCAGTGGTTCGTGATCTGGGTGATGCTGATGCTGATGGTCGCCCTGCTCAACCAGGAGACCCTGACCGCCCGGATCGTCGGGGCGACGGCCATCCAGTTCCTGATGGGCTTCATCGTGCTGCTGGCCTCCTTCCGGCGGACCCGCCTCGGCGTGGGCGGCGTGATGGGGGAGTCGATGCTGGTCGACCTGCGCGACCGGATCCTCAACCAGGGCGGCATCCCCGACCTCCCGCACGGCTGGTACGTCGAGTCCGCGCTCCGCTCCGCGGGAGGTACGCCGTTCGCGGGCGACTTCATGGTCGCCACCCAGCCCGTGCCGGAGCGTCTGGAGGTCGTCGTGGTCGACGTCTCGGGCAAGGGGGAGCAGGCCGGCACCCGGGCGCTGCTGCTCTCCGGCGCGTTCGGCGGTCTGCTCGGCGCGCTGCCCCCGGACCAGTTCCTCGGGGCGGCCAACGACTACCTGCTCCGTCAGGACTGGGAGGAGGGGTTCGCCACCGCCGTCCACCTCAGCCTGGACCTGCGCAGCGGCGACTTCGAGATCCGCACCGCCGGGCACCCACCCGCCGTGCACCGGGTGAAGGGATCGGGACGGTGGTCGGTGCTGCAGACCGAGGGGCCGATCCTCGGGCTGATGGTCGACGCCCGGTTCGGATGCGCGAGTGGCACCCTGAGCCAGGGCGACGCCGTGCTGCTCTACACCGACGGGATGGTCGAGGAGCCGAGCCGCGACATCGATCTCGGCATCGACCGGTTGCTGGGGGAGGCGGAGGGCCTGCTGCGCGGCGACTTCACCGGTGCGGCCGCGCGGCTGGTCGACGCCCTCGGGTCGCGCAACGACGACCGGGCGATGCTGGTGGTCAACCGGACCTGAGCGGACCCGGGGGAGCCGGGCCGTTTGGGGCGGAGCCGGGCTCGTGTGGCAGGATCTGTCCGATTCCCGGTGGCCGTCACGACGGTCTCCGGAGTCCGCGGGGGCGCAGCCCTCGTGCGCGCGGATGTAGCTCAATGGTAGAGCCCCAGTCTTCCAAACTGGCTACGCGGGTTCGATTCCCGTCATCCGCTCCAGGCGGCTCGTCGGGCAACCGGTGGGCAACTTGGCGGGGCGTAGCGTAGTGGCTAGCGCGCCTGCTTTGGGAGCAGGAGATCGCAGGTTCGAGTCCTGTCGCCCCGACGTACCACCCCACCATCCACCAGCAGTAGGAGAAGACCTGTGAAGAGCGCCGTCGAGACCTTGAGCCCCACCCGGGCCAAGCTGACCGTCGAGGTGCCCTTCGAGGAGCTCAAGCCGAGCCTCGACGCGGCGTACAAGCAGATCGCCCAGCAGATCAACGTCCCCGGCTTCCGCCGGGGCAAGGTGCCCCCGATGGTCATCGACCGCCAGGTCGGGCGCGGCGCCGTGCTGGACCAGGCCATCAACGACGCGCTCCCGAAGAAGTACGTCGAGGCGCTGCAGGCCAACTCCCTCGAGCCGCTCGCGCAGCCCGAGGTCGAGGTGACCAAGCTCGAGGACAACGAGGTGCTGGAGTTCACCGCCGAGGTGGACGTGAAGCCGACGATCGAGCTGCCGGGCTACGAGGGTCTGGCCGCCGAGGTCGAGGACGCCGTCGTCACCGACGAGGACGTCGACCAGCAGATCCAGTCCCTCCGCGAGCGCTTCGCCACCCTGGCGGACGTCGAGCGCCCGGCCGCCGACGGCGACTTCGTCGTCCTCGACCTCAAGGCGACGAAGGACGGCGAGGTGCTCGAGGGTGCCGAGGTCGCCGGCATGTCGTACCAGGTCGGTCGGGGCGGCATGCTCGACGGACTAGACGAGGCCCTGACCGGCATGTCCGCCGGCGAGGAGAAGACCTTCTCCTCCGAGCTCGTGGGCGGCGACCTGGTCGGCGAGGCCGTCGAGGTGCTGGTCGCCGTTTCGCAGGTCCAGGAGCAGGAGCTCCCCGACCTCGACGACGACTTCGCGCAGCTGGCCTCGGAGTTCGACACCGTCGCCGAGCTGAACGACGACATCCGGGTCCGCCTCGCCAACGGCAAGCGCCTCGAGCAGGCCGCCGCCGCCCGCGACGCCGTCCTGGAGGTGCTGCTCGACCAGGTCGAGGTGCCGCTGCCCGAGACCATCGTCGCGGACGAGCTGAACGCCCGCCGCCAGAACGTCGAGCAGCAGCTCGCGATGGCCGGCATCACCATGGAGAAGTACCTCGAGGACGAGAACCAGACCGTCGAGGAGTTCGAGGCCGACCTCGAGCGCCGGGTCCGCGACGCCGTCGCCGCCCAGTTCATCCTCGACGAGATCGCGAAGAAGGAGGAGCTCGGCGTCGACCAGCAGGAGCTCTCCCAGCACCTCGTCCGCCGCGCCCAGCAGTCCGGTCAGGACCCGCAGGAGTTCGCGAACCACATGTTCGAGCACAACCACATCCCCGACCTCGTGCAGGAGATCCTGCGCGGCAAGGCGCTGGCGACGATCGTGGAGTCCGCGGTCGTCAAGGACGCCTCGGGCAACGCGGTCGAGCTGAAGAACCTGCGCCCGGACGGCACCATCGGCGAGCCCGAGGCGGAGGCCGCCGAGGCTGCCGAGGGCGACGAGACGGCCGACGAGAAGGCCTGAGGCCGGCCCACCGCTTCAGAGGGCCGAGCCGGCGCGAGTTCGCGCCGGCTCGGCCCTTTCGCTTTGGTCCGGTCGCCTCCGGGGCGGGGAAATCCGCTGTTGGCGAACAGCCCGGGATTGTCCGTGGAAGTGTCGGCCCCACGGGCTAGGGTCGCTGCGTGACCCAGTACTCCAGCGACTCGCTCGACCACCGGATGGGTGGTGGCGGCCTCAACGTCCTCGACGACCACATCTACCAGCGTCTCCTGCGTGAGCGGATCGTGTTCCTGGGCTCGGAGGTGCGCGACCAGAACGCGAACGCGATCTGCGCCCAGCTGCTGCTGCTCTCCGCCGAGGACCCCGAGGCGGACATCTTCCTCCACATCAACTCCCCGGGCGGCTCCGTGGACGCCGGCATGGCGATCTACGACACGATGAACTACATCCCGAACGACGTCGCCACGGTCGGCATGGGCCTGGCCGCGTCGATGGGCCAGTTCCTGCTGTGTGCCGGCACCAAGGGCAAGCGCTACGCCCTGCCCCACGCGCGGATCATGATGCACCAGCCCTCCTCGGGCATGGGTGGCTCCGCCTCCGACATCAAGATCCAGGCCCAGCAGTCCCTGCACATCAAGAAGGTGCTGCTCGACCTGATCGCCGAGCACACCGGGCAGCCGATCGAGCAGGTCATCGCCGACGCCGACCGCGACCGGTGGTTCACCGCCGACCAGGCCCTCGAGTACGGCCTGGTCGACCAGGTCATCAAGAGCGCCCGCGAGGCCGCCGACGACGGCCGCCCGGCCCACAAGAAGGACTGACCCATGGCTGACATCACCGCGCCCGGCGGCCTGGCGCCCACCGGCCCCGCCGCCAACTACTACATCCCGCAGTGGGAGGAGCGGACGTCGTACGGCTTCCGCCGCATCGACCCCTACGGCAAGCTCTTCGAGGACCGCATCATCTACCTCGGCACGCCGATCTCCGACGACGTCGCCAACGCGGTCATCGCGCAGCTGATGTGCCTGGAGTCGATGAACCCCGACCAGGACATCCAGATCTACATCAACAGCCCCGGCGGCTCGTTCACGGCGCTGACGGCGATCTACGACACGATGAACTTCATCAAGTGCGACGTGCAGACGGTGTGCATCGGTCAGGCGGCCTCGGCCGCGGCGATCCTGCTGGCCGCCGGCACCCACGGCAAGCGCCTGGCCCTGCCGAACAGCCGGATCCTGATTCACCAGCCCTACACCGAGGGCACGTTCGGCCAGACCTCCGACATCGAGATCCAGGCCAACGAGATCCTGCGGATGCGCGAGCTGCTGGAGAAGATGATCAGCGACCACACCGGCCGGGACGCCGACCAGGTCAGCCGCGACATCGAGCGCGACAAGATCCTGACGGCGGACGCCGCCGTCGAGTACGGCCTGATCGACTCGGTCGTGGAGTCCCGCAAGGGCACTCCGGCGCTGAGCCGGTCCTGATCATTGCCCCGTGTCGGCCCCCGCAGGGGGCCGGCTCGGGGTACCGTCGTGAACAGTTTTTTGCACCTTGTCGAGTGGAGGATGACCTGCCGTGGCACGTATCGGTGACGGTGGCGACCTGCTGAAGTGTTCGTTCTGCGGGAAGAGCCAGAAGCAGGTCAAGAAGCTGATCGCCGGTCCCGGCGTCTACATCTGCGACGAGTGCATCGACCTGTGCAACGAGATCATCGAGGAAGAGCTGAGCGAGGGCACCGAGGTCAGCCTCGACGAGCTGCCCAAGCCCAAGGAGATCTTCGAGTTCCTCAACTCCTACGTCATCGGGCAGGAGCAGGCGAAGAAGTCCCTCGCGGTCGCGGTCTACAACCACTACAAGCGGGTGCAGGCCGGCCTCCAGCCCGTGTCGGGCAAGCACAGCAAGGAGGAGGTCGTCGAGGTCGCCAAGTCGAACATCCTCGTGATCGGCCCCACCGGCTGTGGCAAGACCTACCTCGCGCAGACGCTGGCGCGGATGCTCAACGTCCCGTTCGCGATCGCCGACGCCACGGCGCTGACCGAGGCCGGCTACGTCGGTGAGGACGTCGAGAACATCCTGCTGAAGCTGATCCAGGCGGCCGACTACGACGTCAAGAAGGCCGAGACCGGGATCATCTACATCGACGAGATCGACAAGGTGGCCCGCAAAGCGGAGAACCCCTCGATCACGCGCGACGTCTCCGGCGAGGGTGTCCAGCAGGCGCTGCTGAAGATCATCGAGGGCACGACCGCCTCGGTGCCGCCGCAGGGCGGGCGCAAGCACCCGCACCAGGAGTTCATCCAGATCGACACCACGAACATCCTCTTCGTGGTGGGCGGCGCCTTCGCCGGCCTGGAGCACATCATCGAGCAGCGGGTCGGCAAGAAGACGCTCGGCTTCACCGCCGAGGTCCGCGGCCAGGCCGAGAAGGAGGCCGAGGACCTGCTCGCGCAGGTACGCCCCGAGGACCTCACCAAGTTCGGCCTGATCCCCGAGTTCATCGGCCGGCTGCCGCTGATCGCCAGCGTCACCAAGCTCGACCAGGCCGCCCTCGTGCAGATCCTCACCGAGCCCCGCAACGCGCTGGTCAAGCAGTACCAGAAGCTCTTCGACATCGACGGCGTCGACCTGGAGTTCAGCGACGACGCCGTCGCGGCGATCGCCGACCAGGCGATGGAGCGCGGCACCGGGGCGCGTGGTCTGCGCGCGATCATCGAGGAGGTCCTCCTCCACGTGATGTACGACGTCCCCTCCCGCGGCGACGTCGCCAAGGTGGTCGTGACCCGCGAGACGGTCGTCGACAACGTCCCGCCCACGCTGATCCCGCGGGAATCGAAGCCGAAGAAGAAGTCTGCTTGATCCAAGGTCGGCGAAGCCGCCCTTGATCAAGCAGACTTCTTGATGGTGGTCGAGCGAGGCGCACGGCTGAGCCTGCGAAGCCGTGACCGCCGTGTCGAGACCCATCTGGTCTCGCGTGCGCCACTGCTCTGATCCTTCGACCGGCGCCGAGGGTCTCGATACGCTCGCTGGCCCTCGCTACTCGACCAACGAGATGGCCGCTCGCTACTCGACCAGCGAGTGAGCCGGCGCGAGGGGTCGCTCGACGCCCGGGGCGAGCAGGGGAGTGGCGATCTGCCACATCTCCTCGGTCAGCGGCGTGGGGCGCAGGGTCTGCGGGTGGAGGTTGACCAGGACCCGGCTGCCCTCGGCGTGCCGGACCGTGTGGTCGGCCGAGAGCACCTCGAAGCGGTAGGTCACGCTCGACCGGCCGGCGCGGTCGACCCAGAGGTGCACGTCGACGTCCTGCACGCCCACGACGGGCAGGTGGTAGGTCAGCTCCAGGGCGCGGATCACCTGCACGGAGACGGTGGGGTCGGTGACCCAGCCGGCGTCGGTCCAGTAGTCGAGGACCGCGTGGTCGAAGAGGACGGCGTACCCGGCGTGGTGCAGCATCCCGAACCCGTCCAGGTCGTCGAGGTAGACCCGTTTGCGGATGACGACGCCCGCGGAGGTGTCGAGGGTGGTCATGTGCGCTCCCAACTATGCGTTCGATCGGTCGTATTGTCGGAAGCGTACGGCGCCCGCGATCTTTGCGTCCAGTCGGACGTATAGTTCGGGCATGAGCGGTGAGCAGTCGGACGGGCGACGGGCGCGTGGGGACGCCACCCGGCGGCGGGTCGCCCACGAGGCGGCGATGGTCGCCACGGTCGAGGGGCTCGACGCGATCACCCTCGGGTCGCTGGCCGAGCGCACCGGCGTCAGCAAGAGCGGCATCCTCACCGTCTTCGGCAGTCGCGAGGCGCTCCAGGTCGCGGCGGTCGCGCAGGCCCGGCACATCTACGTCGAGGCCGTCGTCCGCCCCGCGTGGGGACGGGAGCCCGGCTCGGACCGCCTGTCCGGTCTCGTCGAGGCGTGGCGGGAGTACGTCCGGGCGGAGGTCTTTCCGGGCGGCTGCTTCGTGGCGGCGACGACCGCCGAGTACGGCCGCCGGTCCGGCCCGGTCGCCGACGCGGTGCGCGGGCTCAAGCGCGAGTGGCTCGACCTGCTCGAGGCCGAGCTCGCTGCGGCCGGGTCGCAGCAGCCCGTCGACGACGCGTTCCGGCTCGACGCCTACCTCGACGCCGGCAACACCCGGCATCAGCTCTGGGGTTCGTCGTCGGACCTGACCGAGGTCGACCGGGCCTGTCGGCTGGCGCTCGCGGTGATCCCCGCGGACGTCTGAGCGGCGCACTGGTCTGGACCAATCGGCGTTCGGAGGGTCCCCAGGTCGCGTTGACTGGGGTCGGGGGCCGTCTGCCGACCACAATGTCCGAGACGGTGATCATGGGTCGGGGAGAGGTGTGGGGACAGTGAGCAAGGAGCATCGACGGCCGCTGCTGGCGTTCGTCGTGCTGCTGGTCGCCTGCGTGATCGTGGTCGTGACCGGGTTGCGGAGCGAGGCGTTCCGAGGTCTGCTCGGCCGGGGTACGGCGCCCGTCGTCGTCGCCGGCAGCACGCTCATGCCGGACGTCCGTCCCGACCCTTCGCGCTCGGCGCCCACCGAGACGCGGCGCGGCGTCGCGCCCGAGCCGTCCGTGCCCCCGCGCGCCTCCACGCCGGCGCCGCACGCCGAGCGGGCCCCGGCCCCGACGCGGCCGCCGCGGGCGAAGAAGCCCAGTCGAGACTCCACGCGGTCGAACCTGTCGTCGGCACCGGCCGAGACGGCTCCGGCAACGGCGGTCCCGCCGCCGGCCGCGAGCACCGGTTCCCCGTCCCCGGCGGGTCCGAGTCACAGCCACGACCACGATCACGGCGACCGAGGCCACAGCGGCGACCGAGGCCACAGCGGTCCGCAGGGCAGCGGCAAGCAGGCCGGGCCGAACCGCGGTGCCGGACGTGGCGACGACCGGAACACCTCAGACCACGGGTACGGCGGCGACGACGATCGCGGGAGCCACGGCCATCGTGACCGCGACGCCCGCCATCGGGACGACTCGCGCCGGGGTGACCACGACCGCTGGGGTCACCACCGGGGCGACCGTGACCGCCGGGGCGACTCGCACCGCGGCGACCGCGGCCGGGGCGAGCACCACCGAGGCGACCGCGGGCACGGCCGCGACCACGGGGGACGCGGCCGCTCCTGAGCCTCAGGCCCGGAGGGCTCAGCCCTCGGGCGTGACCTCCGCGAGCTCGGCCTGGACGTCGAGTTCCTGGCCGGCGTCGTCGGCGACGGTGAACACCAGCTCGCCGGTGATCTTGCCGGTCCGGCGCAGGTCGTCGGCGGCCAGCTCGGCGGCCCGCACGAGCGCCTCCGGGCCGGTCACCTCGACGCGCGACAGCTCCGCGCGCATGGAGACCTTGGCCTGGGACTTCGCGCCCCGGATGCCGACGAGCACGGCCGCGACCGCGTCGACGGTGCTGGGGTCGGCAGCGGCGGCCGAACCGAGGTCGAGCTCGGTCGGCCAGGAGGCCCGGTGGATCGAGCCCTCCTGCCACCACGACCAGACCTCCTCGGTGACGTACGGCAGGAACGGCGCCAGCAGCCGCAGCTGGACCTCCAGCGCGATGGCCAGCGTCGCCTTGGCCGAGTCGGTGGCCAGGCCGCCGTCCTCGTCGTACGCGCGCTCCTTGACGAGCTCGAGGTAGTCGTCGCAGAACTCCCAGAAGAACTTCTCGGTGGTCTCCAGCGCGGTGGTGTAGTCGTAGGCCTCGAACGCGTCGGTGGCCTTGCGGATCACCAGCGCGAGGCGGCCGAGCAGCGCGCAGTCGACCGGCTCGGAGACCGCGAAGGGCTGCAGCTCGGTGGCGCCGACGCCGCCCAGCACGAACTTGGAGGCGTTGAGGACCTTCATCGCCAGCCGGCGGCCGACCTTCATCTGGGTCTCGTCGAAGGGCGAGTCCAGGCCGGGACGGGCCATCGCGGCACGCCAGCGGACGGCGTCCGCGCCGAACTTGTCGAGGATCTCGGTCGGGACCACGACGTTGCCCTTGGACTTGGACATCTTCTTGCGGTCCGGGTCGAGGATGAAGCCGGAGACCAGTGCGTGCGACCAGGGAGCCGTGTGGTTCTCGAAGTGCGCGCGGACGACGCGGGAGAACAGCCAGGTCCGGATGATGTCGTGCGCCTGGGTGCACAGGTCCATCGGGAAGACCCGGTCGAACAGGTCGCCGTCGGACTCCCAGCCACCCGCGATCTGGGGGGTGAGCGAGGAGGTCGCCCAGGTGTCCATCACGTCGGGGTCGCCGATGAAGCCGCCGGGCTTCCCGCGCCGGTCCTCGGCGTACCCCTCGGGGGCCATGGTCGAGGGGTCGATCGGCAGCTGGTCCTCACGGGGGAGCAGCGGGTGCTCGTAGTCGGGCTCGCCGTCCTCGTCGAGGGGGTACCAGACCGGGAACGGGATGCCGAAGAACCGCTGGCGCGAGATCAGCCAGTCGCCGTTGAGGCCGCCGACCCAGTTGTCGTAGCGGTGCTTCATGTGGCTGGGCACCCACTGGATCTCGGTGCTGCGCTCGAGCATCTCGTCGCGGAGCGCGGCGTCGCGACCGCCGTTGCGGATGTACCACTGCCGGGTGGCGACGATCTCGAGGGGCTTGTCGCCCTTCTCGTAGAAGTTCGTCATCCGCTGGGTGGGCTTCGGGTCGCCGTCGAGGTCACCGCTCTCGCGGAGCTTCGCGACCACGGCCTCACGCGCGGAGAAGGCGGTCTTGCCCTTCAGCTCCTCGTACGCCGCCGCGGCGGGCTCGTGCGCCAGCCACTCCGGGGTCTCGCGCGAGAGCCGGCCGTCGCGGCCGATCAGCGTGCGGACGGGCAGGTCGAGCTCGCGCCACCACGTGACGTCGGTCAGGTCGCCGAAGGTGCAGCACATGGCGATGCCGGCACCCTTGTCCATCTCGGCCGCGGGGTGGGCCAGGACGGGGATCTCGACGCCGAAGACCGGCGAGGTGACCGTGGTGCCGAAGAGCGGCTGGTAGCGCTCGTCGTCGGGGTGCGCGATCAGGGCCACGACGCTGGGGATCAGCTCGGGACGGGTGGTCTCGATGTAGACCGGCTCACCGGACGGCTGGTGGAAGGCGACCCGGTGGTAGGCGCCGGCGTACTCGCGCGCCTCGAGCTCGGCCTGGGCGACGGCGGTCTGGAAGGTGACGTCCCAGAGGGTCGGCGCCTCCTGGAGGTAGGCCTCGCCGCGGGCGAAGTTGCGCAGGAACGCGCGCTGGCTGACGGTCTGCGCCTTCGGGCCGATCGTCGTGTAGTGCTGCTTCCAGTCGACCGACAGGCCGAGGGTGCGCCACAGCTGCTCGAAGACCTGCTCGTCCTCCTCGACCAGCTGCTCGCACAGCGCGATGAAGTTCGGCCGGCTGATCGGGATCTGGCGCTTCGGGTCCGGCTTCTCCGGCGGGGTGAAGTCGGCGTCGTACGGCAGGCTCGGGTCGCAGCGGACGCCGAAGTAGTTCTGCACGCGGCGCTCGGTCGGCAGGCCGTTGTCGTCCCAGCCCATGGGGTAGAAGACGGTCTTGCCGCGCATCCGCTGGTAGCGGGCGATCAGGTCGGTGTGGGTGTAGGAGAAGACGTGTCCGACGTGCAGGCTGCCGCTCACGGTCGGCGGCGGCGTGTCGATCGAGTAGACGTTCTCCCGCGGCTGGGTGCGGTCGAAGGCGTAGGTGTCGTCGGCCTTCCAGCGCTCGACCCAGCGCCCCTCGAGTCCCTCGAGCGCAGGCTTGTCCGGTACGGCGACGGCGCGTGCTGCGTCGGGCGTCTCGGGGGCCTGGTCGTGCTGGGTCTCGGTCATAACCCGAAATCCTAGAGTGGCCGCGCTCACCTGCGAAAACCGGTTGTCCCGGTGCCTAGCGTGGACCCCGTGACCCGAGTCCGGCTGACCCCCGATCCGCGGGCCTTCCTGGCCGTCGCGGGGGACTGTCTCGCGGCCGATCCGGTGGGCACCACGCTGGTCGCCACGGTGACCGCGCGGGCGGTCGCCGACGACGAGCGCGGCGTGGTGCCGGGGCCGCACCCGCGCTGGTGGCTGAGCGTCCACGACGACGACGGGCGCGTGGTCGGGCTGGCGATGCGGTCCGCGCCGTTCGCTCCCTTCCCGGCGTACCTGCTGCCGATGCCGGAGGACGCGGCCGTCGCGCTGGCCCGGCTGCTCCACGAGCGGGGCGAGTCGCTCGCCGCGGTGAACGGCGCCCTCGGCCCGGCCCGCGCGCTCGCCGACGAGACCGTCCGGCTGAGTGGCGGGACGGTGAGCGTGCAGGAGCGCACCCGGCTGTGGGAGCTGGGCGAGCTCGTCGACCACCGGGCGCCCGGCCGGCTCCGGGTCGCCACGGCGGACGACGTACCGCTGGCGACCGCGTGGTGGAACGCCTTCGGGGAGCTCGCCGACGAGATGGCCGGCCGGGTCGGCTCCTCCCACGCGTCGGAGTCGCTGACCGAGGAGCAGCTGGCGGCGCGGGTCGAGGCCGGTCTGGTGTGGCTCTGGGAGGACCCGGACGGCGAGGTCGTCCACCTGACCCACCACAACCTCCCGGCGTACGGCGTGGTCCGCATCGGCCCGGTCATCACGCCGCGCGAGCACCGGCGTCGCGGCTACGCCAGCGCGGCGGTCGCGCAGGTCTCGGCCCGGCTCCGGGCCGAGGGGCACCGGGTCTGCCTGTTCACCGACCGGGACAACCCGACCTCGAACCGGATCTACGCCACGATCGGATACCGGCCGGTGGTCGACACCGCCAGCCTGGTCATCACCAGGTGAGGACCGCCTTGATCACCTTGCCGTCGTGCAGGTCGGCCACGGCGTCGTTGATCTTCTCGAAGGGGTACGTCGCGATCAGGTGGTCGACGTCGAACGTGCCCGCGGCCCGCATCGCCAGCAGCCGCGGCACCATCTCCAGCGGGTCGGACTCGCCCTCGATGGAGCTCATCACCCGCTTGCCGTTCTGGAGCAGGTCGACGGCGTCGAGGACGTACTCCTCGGGGCCGAGTCCGAGCGCGACCAGCGTGCCGCGGCGTGCGAGCGCCTGCTGGGCCTGCTTGACCACGGCCGGGACCGCCGTCGTGTCGATGCCGTACGTCGCGCCGCCGCCCGTGAGCTCCTTGACCCGGTCGACCACCGAGACCTCGCCCAGCTCCGCCGGGTTCACCCCGATCGCGCCGTAGTGCGCCGCGGACTCCAGCCGGCTCGGGGTCAGGTCGACGGCGACGATCGTGCCGACGTTCTGAGCGGCGGCGGCCGCGATCGCGGCCAGGCCGACCGCGCCGACCCCGAAGACCACCAGGCTGTCGTCCGCGCCCGGCTGCAGCAGGTTGAGCACGGTGCCGGCGCCGGTCTGGAAGCCGCAGCCGTACGGCGCGGCCAGGCTCAGGTCGAGGTCCTTGTCGACGACGACGCAGTTGTCGGCGTACGCGATGGCGTGGCGCGAGAACGAGGACTGGCCGAAGAACGAGCCGAAGACCGGCGAGCCGTCGCGGGTGTACGTCGTCGAGCCGTCCATCCGCATGCCCATGTAGTTGATCATCAGGCTGGAGTCGCAGTAGCCGACCAGGCCGGCCTGGCACGAGGAGCAGGTGCGGCAGGAGCGGAAGCTCAGCACCACGTGGTCGCCGACCTCGATCCCGGTCACGTCGGGGCCGACCGCCTCGACGACGCCGGCGCCCTCGTGGCCGAAGACGTTGGGGAACATCTCCGCCGGCAGCATGCTCTTCATCGTCACGTCGGTGTGGCACAGGCCGGTGGCGACGATCCGCACCAGTACCTCGTCGGCGCGCGGCCCCTCCAGCTCCACCTCCTCGAAGGTGAAGTCCTGCCCCTGCCCGTTGACGATCGCGACCGTGGTCCTCATGACCGCCAACCTAGAACCTGTTTCAGTTCCTGTCAGCCCCCGTACGGATCGGTGGAGCGTCGGGCGAAGCGGCCGCCGCCGGGGCCGAGCCCTAGACTCGGGGCGAGATGAGCGACGAATCCGCACCCCGCCTGGCCCAGACCTTCGAGGAGGTCGAGGACGCGCTGTTGTCGCGCTGGCCCGAGACCCGGCTCGAGCCGTCCCTCGACCGGATCCGTGCGTTCACGCAGATGCTCGGCGACCCGCAGGCGGCGTACCCCGTCATCCACCTGACGGGCACCAACGGCAAGACCTCCACCTCGCGGATGATCGACGCGCTGCTGCGGGCGCTCGACCTGCGCACCGGCCGGTTCACCAGCCCGCACGTGGAGCGGATGAGCGAGCGCATCTCCGTCGACGGCGAGCCGCTGGACGACGAGGCGTTCGTCCGGGCGTTCAACGACGTCGCGCCGTACACGCATCTCGTCGACGCGTCCGAGGAGCACCCGCTCTCCTTCTTCGAGACCGTCGTCGGCATGGCCTTCGCCGCGTTCGCCGACGCCCCCGTCGACGTCGCGGTGGTCGAGGTCGGCATGGGCGGCTCGTGGGACGCCACCAACGTCGCCGACGGCCGGGTCGCCGTGGTGCTGCCGATCGCCGTCGACCACGCCAAGTACCTCGGCGGCACGCCCGCCGCGATCGCCGTCGAGAAGGCGGGGATCATCAAGGAGGGCGCGTACGTCGTACTCGCCCAGCAGGAGCCCGAGGTCGCCGCCGTGCTGCTCGAGCGGGCGGCCGAGGTCGGCGCCACCATCGCCCGCGAGGGGATGGAGTTCGGCGTGGTCTCCCGGGTGCCCGCGGTCGGCGGCCAGGTGGTGGCCCTGCAGGGCCTCCGGGGTCGGTACGACGACGTCTTCCTGCCGCTCTACGGCGCCCACCAGGCCCAGAACGCCGCGGTCGCGCTCGCCGCGGTCGAGGCCATCGCGGCGAACGGCGAGCCGCTGGACGAGGAGCTCGTCCGCCAGGCGTTCGCGGAGGTGACCTCCCCGGCGCGGCTGGAGATCGTGCGCCGCTCGCCCACGGTGGTCCTCGACTCGGCGCACAACCCCCACGGTGCCGAGGCCTCCGCCGCCGCGATCGAGGACTCGTTCACGTTCTCGCCGCTGATCGGCGTCGTCGGCGTGATGGGCGACAAGGACGCCGAGGGGCTGCTCGCGGCCCTCGAGCCGCACCTCGCGCACGTCATCTGCACCCAGAACTCCACGTCCCGCTCCCTGCCGGCCGAGCAGCTGGCCGCCGTCGCCCGCGAGATCTTCGGCGAGGACCGGGTCAGCGTCGAGCCGCGGTTGGACGAGGCGATCCACGCCGCCGCGACCCTGGCCGAGGCGGGGGAGGCCTTCGGCTCCCCGCTGGGCTCGGGTGCGGTGCTGGTCACCGGCTCGGTGGTCACCGCCGGGGAGGCGCGCACCCTGCTGCGCCGCCCCGCTCACCGGCCGGGCGGCCGTCAGGAGGGTCGGGCATGAGCAACGAGCGGGAGCGCTCGCCACGGCGGGGCATGTGCGCCGCCATCCTGTGTCTCGAGGCGATCGCCCTCGGGCTGACCACGCCGGTGCTGGTGACGGTCGCCGACGTCGGGCTCGGCACCTCACTGGTCGTCGGGCTGGGCCTGGCCGTCCTCTGCCTGTTGCTGGCCGGCATGCTCCGCAAGGAGTGGGCGTACGCCGCGGGCTGGCTCGTCCAGGTCGCCGCGGTCGGCCTCGGGTTCGTGATCCCGCTGATGTTCGTGCTCGGCGGCATCTTCGCGCTGCTGTGGGGGACGGCCGACTTCCTGGGCCGCAAGATCGAGCGGGAGCGGGCCGCGGCGTACGCCGCCTTCGACCAGATGGTCGACCCGCCGGCCTGATCAGCCGACCGGCACCGGGGTGGCGGACCGGCCCAGGGCCACGTCGGCCAGCGCCCGGGCATGGGCCTCCGCGCTGTCGATGAGGGGCAGCGGGCTGTCCTCAAGGCCGACCAGCAGGCCGATCTCGGTGCAGGCCAGCACGACGGCGTCGGCTCCCTGGGCGGCGAGTCCGCGGATCACGTCGACGTACGCCTCCCGCGAGGCCTCGCGGATCACCCCCTGGGTGAGCTCGTCGAAGACGACCGTGTCGACGAGTCCGCGCTCCGCCGCCCCGGGCACCACCGTCGCGACGCCGTGCCGGGCGAGCCGCTCGGCGTAGAAGTCCTCCTCCATCACCCAGCGGGTGCCGAGGATCCCGAGCGTGCGCCAGCCGTGCCGGCCTGCCTCCGCGCCGACCGCGTCGCCGATGTGGAGGAGCGGGACGTCGAGGGCCGCCTCGACCTGCGGCGCCACCTTGTGCATCAGGTTGGTGCAGATGGCGACGGTGCTCGCCCCGCCGGCGACGCACCGGCGGCCGGCCTCGGCCAGCAGGCCGGCGGCCCGGTCCCAGTCGCCCGCCAGCTGGCAGGCGCGGACCTCGGCGAAGTCGAGCGACTGCAGCGCGATGCGCGCGGACGCGTGCCCGCCGTGCTCGGCCGCGACGGCCTCGTTGATCAGGCGGTAGTACGTCGCGGTCGAGTGCCAGCTCATGCCGCCGATCAGCCCCAGGGTCTCCATGCCGTCCAGCATGGGCATCGCGGAGGCTGGTAGGAAGACTGTGATTGCCGGTGGCTTCTCTTAGCGGTTCTAATGGGGGGTGTGGATCCTCGCCGCGTCCTGCTCTTCCGCACCGTCGCCCGCGCCGGCTCGCTGAGCGCCGCCGCGCGCGACCTCGGCACGACCCAGTCGGCGGTCAGCCAGCAGCTGCGGCAGCTCGAGCGGGAGGCCGGCGGCCCGCTGCTGGTGCGCACCGCCCGCGGCACCAGCCTCACCGAGGCCGGCACCGCCCTGCTCGCCCGCGCGGACGCCGTCCACAGCGCGCTGCACCAGGCGGAGGAGGAGCTCGGGGCGCTCGCCGACCTGCGCGCGGGGACGGTCCGGCTCGCGGCGTTCCCCTCGGCCGCCGCGACCCTGGTGCCGCCCGCCGTGCGCGCGCTGCACGCGGACCACGCGGGCGTGCAGGTGACCCTCGTCGAGACCGAGCCGCCCGAGGCCTGGTCCGCGGTGCTGGCCGGCGAGGTCGACGTCGCCCTGGTCTTCGCGTACGACGGCCCGCCCGTCGACGACGGGTCGCTGGCGTGGGTCCCGCTGCACGTCGAGCCGATGCACCTCGTGCTCCCGGCCACCGGCCGCGTGCCGGCGCGGATCGGCACCGGGTGGCTGGCCGAGCAGGGGTGGGTGGCCGGCTGCGAGCGCTGCCGTCAGCACCTGCTGGACCGCTGCCGGACGGCCGGCTTCGAGCCCCGGCTGCTGCACGAGAGCGACGACTACGTCGTGGTGCAGAACCTGGTCGCGCACGGGCTCGGCGTCACCGTGCTCCCCGACCTGGCCCTGCGCGCCTTCCGTCACCCCGAGGTCGTCGTACGACGCTCGCGAGCGTTCGGCGAGCGGCACGTCGGGATGGTGCACCGGCCGGGGGCCGAAGGGGTGCCGGCGATCCGCGCCCTGATGGAGCGGGTGCAGGCGGTGGCGCGCTCTTAGCTCTCGAGCCCGCGCACCAGAGCGGCGAGCGCGGCGTCGAGCTCGGCGTCGGTGCAGCCGCCGAAGCCGACCACCAGCCCGTGCCGCACCTGGCCGCGGCAGTAGTCCGTGAGCGGCGGCACCTCGAAGCCCGCCCGTCGGGCCGCCGCGATCGCCCGGCGGGTCGCGTCGGGCGGCAGCTCGACGGTCGCGTACATCCCGGCGACCGGTCCCCGCGGCAGGGCGTACGGCGCCAGGGCGCTGGCCACCCGCGCGGCCCGGTCGGCGTACACCCGGCGCGCGGAGCGGACCACCTTGTCGACGTACCCGTCGCGCAGCAGGGAGAGGAACGCGCGCTGCACCGGCCAGGACGCCGTGTCGTGGGTGATCCGGCGGGTCCGGTCGAGCGCGTCGAGGAGGTCGGGCGGCGGGACCAGCCAGCCCAGCCGCATGCTCGGCGCGACCGACTTGCTGGCGGTGCCGAGGTAGGCGACGCGGTCGCGGTCGAGGCTGGCCAGGGCGGGCACGGGCGCGACGTCGTACCGGAACTCGGAGTCGTAGTCGTCCTCGACGACGACGGCGCCCGCCGTCCGGGCCGCGTCGAGGAGGTCGAGCCGGGCGCTGCCGGGCATGGTCGGGCCGAGCGGGTGCTGGTGGGCGGGGGTGACGTACGCCGCCGCGCAGCCGCTCAGGTCCGTCACCGGCTCGAGCGCGGGGACGTCGCGGACCTCGCGGCCGGCGAGCCGGGCGGTGGCGACGGCCGAGCGGTAGCCCGGGTCCTCGATCGCCACGGCGCCCGGCGGCAGCTCGCCCAGCAGGTGGCGCAGCCCGTCGGTCGTGCCGGCGGCGACCAGCACCTCGTCGGGGTCGCACTCCAGGCCGCGGGTCCGGCCCAGACGCGCGGCGAGCTCCACGCGGAGCTCGGGCAGGCCGCGCGGGTCGTCGTACCCCCGGGGCGGACGGGCGGCGGCGACGTCGCGCCAGGCGCGGCGCCAGGAGGCGGCGTACCGCGGGTCGATCCAGGGGGTCCCGGCGTCCAGGCGGACCAGCCCGGCGTCCGCCGGCGGGGGAGTACGACGCGCCCGGGCCGGCCGTCCGAGCGGGCTGCCCGCGGAGACGAACGTGCCGCTGCCGTGCCGTCCCTCCAGCCAGCCCTCCGCGACCAGCTGGCCGTAGGCCTGCTCGGTGACGGCCCGGGCGACGCCGAGCTCGGTCGCCAGCGCACGGCTGCTCGGGAGCCGGTCGCCCGCGACGAGCCGGCCGTCGGTGACCTGGCGGCGGACCTGGTCGGCCAGCTGGGTGCCGAGCGGCCGCGCGTCGGCGCGGTCGAGGGTGACGGCGAGGGTGGTCACGAGTGTCCTGTCCAAGTGGCTGGAGATTGGCCCGTGTGTGCGGGCCACTTGTCGACCAGCATGGTGTCATGACCACCGCGCAGCTCTCCCCGACCGACCGCACGACCGTGACCCGCGGGCGCAACCGCATGGTGTCCGACCGCGACGAGCTGCACCGGTTCCTCGCCGACGCCCTGGTCGCCCACCTCGGCGTCGTCGTCGGCGACCACCCGCTGGTGCTCCCGACGGCGTACGCGGTCGACCTCCACGGCCCGGACGAGGGCGGCAGCCTCTACGTCCACGGGTCCGTCGCCGCCGGCTGGCTGCGGCAGGCCGCCGGCGCCACGGTCTGCGTGACGGTGACCGAGCTGGACGGCCTGGTCGCGGGCCGCTCGGCGTTCCACCACTCGATGAACTACTGCTCCGCGGTCGTGATCGGGCCGGCGCGCGTCGTGGACGACGAGGCGGAGCGGGCGCGAGCGCTGGACCTGATCGTCGACCACATGGTCCCCGGACGCGCCGCCACGCTGCGCGCCAGCACCCGCAAGGAGCTCGCCGCGACGGCCGTGCTCGCCGTACCGCTGCACGAGGCGTCGATGAAGGCGCGGGCCGGCGGCCCGGTCGACGAGCCGTCCGACGTCGAGGCGGGGGTGTGGGGCGGGCACATCCCGCTGCGCCGCGTCTCCACCGGCGCGGTGTCGGGGGAGGACTCGCACGACCGGGTGCCGGACGACGTGGCCCGACGCGCGGCGTCGTACTCCGCCCGATAGCCTCGCGGCATGACCCAGCGCACCCTGGTCCTGCTCAAGCCCGACGCCGTCCGCCGCAGCCTGGTCGGCGAGGTCGTCCGCCGCATCGAGGCGAAGGGCTACTCGATCGTGGCGCTCGACCTCCGGACCGCCACCCCCGAGCTGCTCGCCGAGCACTACGCCGAGCACGAGGGCAAGCCGTTCTACCAGCCCCTCGTCGACTTCATGCTCTCCGGGCCGGTCGTCGCGCTGGTGCTCGAGGGGGAGCGCTGCATCGAGGGCTTCCGCTCCCTGGCCGGCACCACCGACCCCACGACGGCCGCGCCCGGCACCATCCGCGGCGACCTGGGTCGCGACTGGGGCCTCGCCGTCCAGCAGAACCTCGTGCACGGCTCCGACTCCGAGGAGTCCGCCGCCCGCGAGATCGGCATCTGGTTCCCCACCCTCTGACGCCGAGTCGGCAGAACTTGCGCGTCGAGTCGGCAGAACTTGCCGTCAGGTCTGACGTGAACTTCTGCCGACTCGACGTGGGTCGTCACAGGAGTCACGGGAGTCACAGGCGTCTCGGCGTGGCGTCCCGGATCGGGGCCGCCTGAAATCTAGGCTCGCTCGCAGGGCCGAACCGTCGCGTGTGGGGGAGGCCTCACTTCCCCGACGTACGACGCACCCTGCGAGGCACCGGCATGGCGAACAGCTTCTTCGGCCGCGACATGGCCGTCGACCTCGGCACCGCCAACACGCTGGTCTATGTCCGCGGCAAGGGCGTGCTGCTGGACGAGCCCAGCGTCGTCGCCCTGAACGACAGCACCGGCGAGATCCTCGCCGTCGGCCACGAGGCGAAGCGGATGATCGGCCGTACGCCGGACAACATCGCCGCCATCCGGCCCCTGAAGGACGGCGTGATCGCCGACTTCGAGGCGACCGAGCAGATGCTGCGCTACTTCATCCACCAGGTGCACCGCCGGCGGTACTTCGCCAAGCCGCGGATGGTCATCTGCGTCCCGAGCGGCATCACCGCGGTGGAGCAGCGCGCGGTGAAGGAGGCCGGCTACCAGGCCGGCGCCCGCCGGGTCTACATCATCGAGGAGCCGATGGCCGCGGCGATCGGCTCCGGCCTGCCCGTGCACCAGGCCACCGGCAACATGGTCGTCGACATCGGCGGCGGCACCACCGAGGTCGCCGTGATCTCCCTCGGTGGCATCGTCACCAGCCTCTCCATCCGCACCGCCGGCGACGACCTGGACCAGGCGATCGTCGCGTGGATGAAGAAGGAGTACTCCCTCATGCTCGGCGAGCGCACCGCCGAGGAGGTCAAGATGACCCTCGGCTCGGCGTTCCCGCTGCCCGACGAGCCCGAGGCCGAGATCCGCGGTCGCGACATGATCTCCGGGCTGCCGCGCACCGTCGTGGTCTCCAGCGCCGAGGTCCGCCAGGCCCTCGAAGAGCCGCTGCACGCCATCGTCGACGCCGTCCGCGCGACCCTCGACCAGACCCCGCCCGAGCTGGCCGGCGACATCATGGACCGCGGCATCGTGCTGACCGGCGGCGGCGCCCTGCTGCGCGGCCTCGACGAGCGGCTGCGCCACGAGACCGGCATGCCCGTCCACGTCGCCGAGGAGCCGTTGAGCTCGGTCGCCCAGGGCGCCGGCCGCTGCGTCGAGGAGTTCGAGGCGCTCCAGCAGGTGCTGGTCTCGGAGCCGAGGCGCTTCTGATGGCCCTCGATCAGCGGAGCAGGCTCGACCGGCGCGAGCAGCGCTGGCGCAGCACGGACCGGCTCGACGGCGACCGACGGCGACCGCCGACGTCCCTCGTGGTCGCGCTGGTCCTCGCCTGCCTGAGCCTGATGATCCTCGACGCCCGCGGCGGCGACGGCTCGCCCGTGGAGGGCGCCCGCCGGATGGTCGGCGAGGTCGTCGGACCGGTCGAGAGCGGCACCAGCACCGTCCTGCGACCCTTCACCTCGGTCCCCGACTGGTTCCGCACCCGCGACGGGATGAAGGACGAGATCGCCGACCTCGAGGCCGAGAACGCCCGGCTGCGCGCGGAGGCCAACCGGGCCGACTACGACCGCAACCGCCTCCAGGAGTACGACGGCCTCACGGCCGCCGCCTCCGACCTCGGCTTCGCGCTGGTGCCGGCCCGGGTGGTCGGCCTCGGTGCCTCGCAGTCGTTCTCCGACACCGTCACCATCGACGCCGGCTCGGACTCCGGGCTGCGCGCCGACATGACGGTGCTCAACGACGACGGGCTGGTCGGCCGGATCCTGCGGGTCACCCGCACCACCGCGACCGTGCTGCTCCTCGTCGACGCCGACTCGGTGGTCGGCGGCCGGATCGGCCGCAGCATGCAGGTCGGCTTCCTGCACGGCCGCGGCTCGATCGGCGACGACGCCCGCCTCGACCTCGAGCTGGTCGACGAGTCCGTCGTCCCGACCGAGGGCGACTCGGTCGTCGCCTGGGGCAGCGAGGGCGGCGCGCCGTACGTCGCCGGCGTCCCGGTCGGCAAGGTCACCACCGTCTACTCCAACCTCCGCGACTCCTCGCAGCGCGCGGTCATCGAGCCGTACGTCGACTTCGGCGCGCTCGACGTCGTGGGCGTCGTCGTGCCCTCCGGCAGCAGCAGCGACCGCTCCGTCATCGAGGCCGACGGGAGCCTCGAGTGAACGGCGTCCGCGCCCTGGTCGCGCTCGCCGCGGTCACGGTCGCGCTGATCCTGCAGGTCACGCTGTTCCCGCACATCGCCTGGGCCGGCGTGGTCCCCAACCTGTGCCTGCTGGTGGTCGTCGGTTCCGCGCTGATGCGCGGCACCCAGTTCGCGATGCTGCTCGGCTTCGGCGCCGGCGTGCTGCTCGACCTGGCCCCGCCCGCCGACCACCTCGCCGGCCGCTGGGCGCTCGCCCTGGTCGTCGTCGGGTACGTCGCCGGCCGGATGCGTCCCGACGTACGTCCCACCGCGACGGCGGTCGTCGCCACCGTCGCCGCCTGCTCGTTCGTCGGCACCTCGGTCTTCGCGATCTCCGGCCTGGTCCTGCGCGACACCTCGGCAGGCGTCGGGGAGCTGCTCGGGGTGATCGGCATCGCCGTGCTCTGGGACGTGCTGCTCACGCCGCTCGTGCTGCCGCTGGTGACCACGCTGTTCCAGCGCCTGGAGCCCGACCGGGCCTACGCGCGATGAGGGCCTGCTGATGGCCGCCTCCGCCGAGGGGTCGCGCCGCAGCCGGCTCCGGCTGGTCGTCGTCCAGGCCCTGGTCTTCTCGCTCTTCGCGACCCTGCTCGCTCGCCTGTACTACCTGCAGGTCGTCACCGGCGACGAGTACACCGCCCAGGCGGCCTCGCAGTCGGTCCGCGAGGTGGTGGTGCAGCCGCAGCGCGGCCTGATCGTCGACGCCCAGGGCCGGCCGCTGGTCACCAACCGCACCTCCTGGGTGGTCTCGGTCGACCGCACCCTGTTCGGCAGGATGGGCGAGGAGCGGCAGCGCCAGCTCCTGAAGCGGCTCGCCGACGTCGTGGGCGTCCGGGTCGCGCGGATGGAGCGGGCGCTGGTCACCTGCGGCGAGGAGGGATCCGTCGCGGGGGAGTGCTGGAACGGCTCGCCGTACCAGCCGGTCCCCGTCGCCACCGACGTCGCACAGGACGTCGCCCTGCGCGTGCTCGAGCAGCCCGAGGACTTCCCGGCGGTGCTCGCCGAGCAGCAGACGGTGCGCGCCTACCCGCGCCCGTTCGGGGTCAACCTGGCCCACGTCCTGGGCTACCTCAGCCCGATCACCGAGGACGAGTTCGACCGGGCCGAGGCCGACGAGGACACCTCGCTCAACGGCGCCTCGACCGTCGGCCGCGCCGGCGTCGAGCAGCAGTACGACGCCTGGCTGCGCGGCATGCCCGGCTACCAGCGGGTGGCCGTCGACTCGATGGGTCGGGTGCTGGGCGACGACAGCGAGGTCGAGGCGGAGCCCGGCAGCACCCTGGTCACCTCGATCGACGCCAAGGTGCAGGGCGTCGTCGAGAAGCAGCTCGCCGACACCATCGCGCGCGCCCGGGCGACCCGCGACCCGGTCACCAAGCGCAACTACGTCGCCGACTCGGGGGCGGCGGTCGTGCTGGAGGCGAAGACCGGCCGGGTGGTCGCGATGGCCAGCCAGCCGACGTACGACCCCGAGGTCTGGGTGGGCGGGATCTCCAAGAAGCAGCTCGCCCGGCTCTACTCGGAGGACGCCGGCACGCCGCTGCTCGGCCGTGCGACCCAGGGCCAGTTCGCGCCGGGGTCGACGTGGAAGCCGTTCATGACGGCGGGCGCGCTCACCCACGGCTACTCCACCGACAGCCGGCTGGCCTGCTCGTCGGGCTTCCAGGTCGGCAACCGGGTCTTCAAGAACTACGAGTCCGGCGCGTACGGCGTGATCGGCTTCGACAAGGCCCTCGAGGTCTCCTGCAACACCTTCTTCTACCGGATCGGGTACGACTTCTGGCGCCGCCTCGGCTCGGACGTCGACGACGTGAACGCCAAGGACCCGTTGGTCAGCGAGGCCAAGAAGTTCGGCTTCGGCGCCGAGACCGGGCTCGACCTGCCGGGCGAGGCCTCCGGCCGGATCGCCGACCGCAAGTGGAAGCGCGCCTACTACGAGTCCATGAAGGACTACTACTGCGGCATCTCGGAGAAGTCACAGGACGGCAAGACCAGCGACTTCGTCTACAAGTTCGCGCGCGAGTTCTGCATCGAGGGCTTCGCCTACCGCGCCGGCGACGCGGTGAACTTCGCCATCGGCCAGGGCGACACGATCGTGACGCCGCTCCAGCTCGCCCGGGCGTACGGCGCCCTCGCGAACGGCGGCACCCTCTTCGAGCCGCGGGTCGGCAAGGCCGTGGTCGGCCCCGACGGCGAGGTGATCAAGAAGATCCGGCCGAAGAAGGCGGGCACGGTCGGGTTGCCGAAGAACGTCCTGTCCTACATCGACCAGGCCCTCCAGGGCGTCTCCCGCCAGGGCACCATGTCCTGGAAGCTCACCGGCTTCCCCCTGGACGACGTCCGGGTCCGCTCGAAGACCGGCTCGGCCGAGGTCTACGGCAAGCAGTCGACCTCCTGGGTCGCGTCGTACTCCGACGACTACGTCGTCGTGATGATGGTCAGCCAGGGCGGCACCGGCTCCGGGACGACGGGCGAGGCGATCCGCGCGATCTACGAGTCGCTGTACGGCGTCGTCGGCGACAAGGTCGTCCCCGGCAAGGCCGCCATCCCCGGCACCACGGCCCCGGCAGGTCTCCCGGAGTTCACCGACGACGGCTCGATCGTGCCCCCGGTCCCGACCAGGAAGGGCGAGCGATGAGCACCTCCCGCGCACCCCGCATCGACTGGCTGCTGATGCTGGCCGTCGTCGGCCTCGTCACGATCGGCACCCTGCTCGTCTGGTCGGCCACCTCGGCACGCGACGACCTCACCGGCGGCGACCCCACGGCGTTCCTGCGCAAGCAGGTGGTCAACGTCGCCATCGGAGTGGTGCTGCTCCTCGTGGTCATCGCCGCCGACCATCGCTGGGTGCGGCTGGTGGCGCCGCTGGTCTACCTGGCCTCGATCGCGGGCCTCGTGTTGGTGCTCGTGATGGGCACCACGGTGAACGGCTCGAAGTCGTGGCTGATGGTCGGCGGGATGTCGATCCAGCCGGCGGAGTTCGCGAAGCTCGCCGTCGTGATCGGCATGGCGCTGGTGCTCGCCGAGCGCGCCGCGGGGCAATGGCGGGCGCGGGTCGGACTGACCGACGTCGTGCTGATGCTCGTGGTGGCCGGGGTGCCGGCCGTCCTGATCATCCTGCAGCCCGACCTCGGGACCATGCTGGTCCTCAGCGCGACGGTCTTCGGCGTGCTGGGCGTCTCCGGGGCGCCGCGTCGCTGGCTCCTCCTGCTCGCCGGCGGCGTGGTCACCGCCGCGGTCGCGGCGGTCTCCGCCGGCCTGCTGAAGCCCTACCAGGTGGACCGCTTCCTGGCCTTCACCAATCCGGACCTCGACCCCCAGGGTGCGGGCTACAACGTGGAGCAGGCCCGGATCGCCATCGGGAGCGGCGGGCTGTTCGGCAAGGGCCTCTTCGACGGCTCCCAGACGCGCTCGGGCTTCGTGCCCGAGCAGCACACCGACTTCATCTTCACCGTCGCCGGCGAGGAGCTCGGCCTGGTCGGCGCGGGCCTGATGATCGCGCTGCTCGGCATCGTGCTGTGGCGGGCGCTGCTCATCGCCCAGCGCACCGACGACGTCTTCGGCCGGGTCGCCGCCGCCGGCATCGCCTGCTGGTTCGGCTTCCAGGCGTTCCAGAACATCGGCATGTGCCTGGGCATCATGCCGGTCACCGGCGTACCCCTGCCCTTCGTGTCGTACGGCGGCAGCTCGATGTTCGCCGGCATGCTCGCCGTCGGGCTGCTCCAGAACATCCACCTGCGCACCACGACGCCCGCCCCCACGCGCTACGTGATGGCCGAACGGCGGCCGGTGCGCCTCGTCGGCTCGCGCTGAGTCGTCCGCTAGCCGTGTCCGTGCGGGGCGACGACCGCCCGCCCGGAGAGCTCGCCCGCCTCGAGGCGCCGGTACGCCTCGAGCGCGTCGTCGAGCGGGAAGACCTCGACGTCGGGCGTGATCGCGCCGCTGCGGTAGAGCGCGACCACCTCGTGCAGCTCCTCGATGGTGCCCCAGTAGGTGCTGGTGAGCTCGACCTCGTACGGCACGCCGTAGAAGTTCCACTCGTAGGCACCTCCGGCGATGCCGACGACCGTGACTCGGCCCTGCAGCGCGACGCTGCCCATGGCCAGCGCGATGGTGGGCGCCACCCCGACGAAGTCGAAGACGGCGTCGACCCCGCGACCTCCGGTGAGCTCACGGATCGCCGCCGCCTGGTCGGGGCCGCCGGGCACCGTGACCGCGCCGGCGTCCTCGGCGCGGCGCATCGCGTCCGGCTTGGTGTCGGTGGCGATGACGGTGGTGCCGGTGAGGGCGCGGATGATCTGCACGGCGAGCTGGCCGAGGCCGCCCAGGCCGATGACCAGGGCGGTGGCACCGCCCCGTTGCAGCACGGGCAGCGACTTCTTGATCGCGTGGTACGGCGTCAGCCCGGCATCGGACAGCGGCGCGGCGGCGACCGGGTCGGCGTCGCCGAGCGGGACCAGGTTGCGGGCGGGCACGGTGACGTACTCCGCCATGCCCCCGTCGCGCCCCAGCCCGACGGCGAGGTGCGGCATCGTCGCGGCGTTCTCGCAGTAGGTGTCCTGCCCGCGCGAGCACGCCGGGCAGTGCCCGCAGCCCATCGGTCCGTAGACGAGGTACGCCGCGCCGATCTCGATCCCCACGCCGACGCCCGGGCCGATCTCCTCGACCCAGCCCGAGTTCTCGTGGCCGAGCACGAACGACGGCCGCAGCTGGGCCGGGCCGTGCTCCTTGCTGAACTCGCGGAAGACCGCGACGTCCGAGTGGCAGGCCCCCGCCCCGGCGACCTTCAGCAGCACCTCGCCGGCGCCGGGCACGGGCCTGGCCACGTCGGCGAGGACGGGCGGGGACTGGTACTGCTCGAACACCACTGCGCGCATCGGATCACCTCTCCTCGAGGACCCGGCCAGGCGACCGACTCCGAGACCTGTCGTCCGGATCGACGGTACTCCCGGTCCAGACATCTATTCACTTGGTGAATAGATCGAGTGCATAGTGGCGCGCATGACCCTCGCGACCGTTCTGATGGGCGTGCTCGCCTCCGGCCCGGCGCACGGCTACGACATCAAGCGCGTGCACGACGAGCGGTTCCCGGCGTCGAAGAAGCTGGCCTTCGGCCAGGTGTACGCCACGCTGGGACGCCTCGAGCGCGACGGGCTCGTGGAGAGCGTCGAGACCAGCCAGGACGGCGGGCCCGAGCGGACCGTCTACGCGCTGACCGCGAAGGGGGAGTGGCACCTCCGGGACTGGCTGGCGAGCACTGAGCCCGCCGGCCCGTACGTCGCCGACGAGCTGGTCCGCAAGACGGTCACCGCCGTGCACACCGGCGCCGACGCCGTCGACTTCCTGCGCCGCCAGCGGGCCGTGCACCTGGACGCCATGCGGGCTCTGGTGCGCGAGCGGGAGCGCAGCACGTCGGTGGGCGAGCGGATCGCCGTCGACCACGCCCTGATGCACCTCGACGCCGACGTCCGTTGGCTCGACGAGGCCCGCGAGCGGGTCGCGAACCACGACACGAGGAGCCACCGATGAGCCCCACGCCCGAGCCGCTGCTGAGCGGCCTGGAGCTGCGCAAGTCCTTCGGGTCGACGACCGCCCTGAACGGGGCCTCGATCGAGGTCCGGGCCGGCGAGATCGTCGCGGTGACCGGCCCCTCGGGGAGCGGCAAGTCCACGCTGCTGCACTGCCTCGCGGGTGTGCTGGTGCCCGAGGTCGGGACCCTGACGTACCGCGGTTCCCGGCTCGACCACCTGCCTGCCGACGAGCGCACCCGGCTGCGGCGCGTCGAGTTCGGCCTGGTGCTGCAGTTCGGCCTGCTGGTCCCGGAGCTGACCGCCCTGGAGAACGTCGCCCTCCCGCTCCTGCTCGAGCGGCGGCGGCGTACCGATGCCCGGGCCGCGGCGATGCACTGGCTGGACCGCCTCGGGGTCGGGGACGTGGCGCAGTCGCGGGCGGACCAGATGTCGGGTGGGCAGGCGCAGCGGGTCGCCATCGCCCGGGCGCTGGTCACCGGCCCCCAGGTGGTCTTCGCCGACGAGCCGACCGGTGCGTTGGACACGCTCACCGGGGAGCGGACGCTGGAGGTGCTGCTCGGAGCGGTCCGGGAGACCGGAGCCGCGCTGGTCGTCGTCACCCACGACAACCGGGTGGCCGCGCACGCCGAGCGCGAGGTCGTCCTGCGCGACGGCACGACGGAGCATGCCGGGGCCTCGCGATGAGGCCCCTGGCCGTGACCCTCGCGCTCGCCGGGGGCTGGGGACGTGCGGCGCTGGTGGCCGGCGCGACCGCGCTCGTCAGCGGACTGCTGCTGGTCGCGATCGCGATGGCGCGCCTGTGGGAGCAGCCCGCCTGGACGGGCGACGAGTGGGTGCTCGGCGCGGTCCGCGACCCCGGCACGCGCCCGGGCGCGATCCTCGGCGTCCTGGTCCTGACGCTCCCGCTGGTGCTGCTGCTCGACCAGGCGGTCCGGCTCGGGACCACCGCGCGCCGCCGTCGCTTCGCCGCGCTGTCGGTGGCTGGCGCGACCCGGCGCGACCTGCGCCGCTGGGGCGCCGTCGAGGTGGGACTGCCGGCCCTGCTGGGCGGCGTGCTCGGCGTGCCCGTGTGGTGGCTCCTCGGTCGGATCCACACGCTCGAGGGCACCACGCTCGTGCCGACCTCGGTGGGTCCGGGTCCCTGGGCGGTGGTGGCGATCCTGCTGACGGGTGCGTACGGCGCGCTCGTCGGCATCCGGCTGGGGTCCCGGGTCGACCTCGACGTCGCGCGCCGGGCCGGGGGCGACCGGCCACCGCGACCCTGGTCGGCGCTGCTGATCGTCCTCGCCCCGGCACTGCTGGTCGTCGCGGGCGACTCCGACCCGGTGTCGCTCGCGATGGTCCTGCTCCTGGTCGCCGGCATCGCGGGGCTGGCGCCCTGGACGGCGTACGTCGTCGCCCGGGCGATCGCGTCCCGCACCGCTCGGCCCGCCCTGCTCCTCGCGGCGCGCCGGCTCCAGGCCGACCCTCGTCCGGCCGGACGGGCCGCCGCCTCGGTGGGCGCGGTGGGCCTGACGGCGGGTGTCCTCGCGGTCTTCGTGCCCGACGTCCTCGCGACCCAGACGTACGACGAGGGCTACTACCTCGGCCCCGCGCTGGTGGCGGCCGTGGGCGCCGCCGTCGCGCTGGTCGCGATCGCGGTCTCGCTCGCGGTGCACCTGACGGAGTCGGTGCTGGAGCGCCGGCGCGAGATGGCGGCCCTGGTGGCCACGGGCGTACCGATGTCGGTCGTCAGCGAGTCCCAACGCCTGGAGTGCCTGGTCTCGACCGTCCCCCTGTCGGTCGTGGGCTCGGCCCTCGGCGGGATCGGGTACGCCGCGTGGGCCGGAGGAGATGGCCTGTTCGTCCTCCCGGCCGTCCTCGTCACAGGAGCGGCGTGCGCGCTGGCCTGCTGGCTGGTCAGCCTGGTGCTGCGGCCCTGGCTGCTGGAGGCGCTGCAGCCCGAGCACCTGCGCACGACCTGAGCGCCGGGTGGATCAGGGCTGGATCGTCAGGAACACGAACGCCGCGAGCAGCACCAGGTGGACCACGCCCTGCATCGCCTTCGCGCGACCCTGGGCGACGGTGAGGATCGAGACCGCGACCGTCAGGAACAACAGCACCAGGTGCGTCGGCTGGAGGCCCAGCTCGAGCGATCCGTCGAGCCAGATGGAGGCGATCGCGATGGTCGGGATGGTCAGGCCGATGGAGGCCATCGCCGAGCCGTAGGCGAGGTTGAGGGAGATCTGGACGCGGTCGCGCCTGGCGTTGCGGACCGCCGCGATCGACTCGGGGGCGAGCACCAGCAGGGCGATGACGACGCCGACGACGCCGTACGGGAAGCCCAGGCTCTTCACGCCGCTCTCGATGGTGGGGGAGAGCATCTTGGCCAGGCCGACCACGGCGACCAGGGCGACCACGAGCAGGCCGAGGCTGAGCCAGGCCTCACGGGCCGGCGGCGGGTCGGCGTGGCCGTCGCCGTCCTCGTCGAGGAGCCCGGTCACCAGGCCCTGCTCGTCGCTGCTGACCGGGAGGAAGAAGTCGCGGTGGCGGACGGTCTGGGTGAAGACGAAGGCGCCGTACAGCACGAGCGAGGCGAGTGCCGCGAACGCGAGCTGGCTGGCGGAGTACTCCAGGCCGCGGCCGGAGGTCGTGAAGCTGGGCAGCACCAGGGTCACGCCCGCGAGCACCACCACGGTCGACAGCGCCGAGCCGGAGCCGGAGGCGTTGAAGCTGACCAGGTGGTGGCGCAGCGCGCCGACCAGCAGCGCGATGCCGACGATGCCGTTGAGGGTGATCATCACCGCCGCGAAGACGGTGTCGCGGGCGTAGGTGCTGGTGCCGTCGCTGCCGCTGGTCATCAGCATGACGATCAGCCCGACCTCGATCACGGTGACCGCGACCGCCAGGATCAGCGAGCCGTACGGCTCGCCGACGCGGTGCGCGACGACCTCGGCGTGGTGCACGGAGGCGAGGACCGCGCCGACCAGGAAGGCGGCGATGAGGGTGAGGACGACCGGGTGCTCGTGGTTGGTCCAGGTCGCGACGAGGAGCGCCATCGCCGCGAGCGGGACGGCGACCGTCCACTGGAACCTGCCGCGGACAGCCGATGCGCTCATGCGGTGAACCTCATGTGCAGCACCCTACGGAGCCGTCGCCGCCACGGCCGACGAGCGGCACCGCCGTGGACGGCGCCTCGGGTGCCGGGGCTTTCGTGGTGACGGCGAGGTCGCCGTACGCTGGGACTTCCCGTCGTACGAGAGGTCTGTCATGCCCGCCCCTGAGTCCGTCTTCCCTCGGCTCGAGCCCCTCCTCCCGTCGGTCTCGAAGCCGATCCAGTACGTCGGCGGCGAGCTGAACTCGACCGTCAAGGAGTGGGACTGCGCCCCGGAGGGCGAGACCGTCCGGTGGGCGCTGATGTACCCCGACGCCTACGAGGTCGGGCTGCCGAACCAGGGCGTGCAGATCCTCTACGAAGTGCTCAACGAGCGGGACTGGATCGTCGCCGAGCGCACGTACGCCGTGTGGCCGGACATGGAGGCCGTGCTCCGCGCGGGCGACGAGCAGGGTCCGATCCCGCAGTTCACCGTCGACGCCCACCGTCCGGTGCGGTCCTTCGACGTCTTCGGCCTGAGCTTCTCCACCGAGCTCGGCTACACCAACATGCTCACCGCGCTCGACCTCGCGGGCATCGCGCTGCACACTGCCGACCGCACCGACGAGGACCCGATCGTGCTGGCGGGCGGGCACGCCGCGTTCAACCCCGAGCCGATCGCCGACTTCATCGACGCCGCCGTCCTGGGCGACGGCGAGGAGGTCGTGCTGGCAATCTCGGAGGTGGTCCGCGACTGGAAGGCCGAGGGCCGCCCCGCCGGCGAGATGCCCAGCGCCCGTGACGAGCTGCTGCGCCGGCTCGCGGTCAGCGGCAACATCTACGTCCCGCGCTTCCACGAGGTGTCGTACGCCGCCGACGGGGCCATCGAGGCCGTCGTCCCCACCGTCCCGGGCGTCCCGCACCGGGTGCGCAAGCACACCCTGATGGACCTCGACGCCTGGCCGTACCCCGCCAAGCCGCTGGTCCCGCTCGCGGAGACCGTGCACGAGCGGTTCTCGGTGGAGATCTTCCGCGGCTGCACCCGCGGCTGCCGGTTCTGCCAGGCCGGCATGATCACCCGTCCGGTCCGTGAGCGCTCGATCGAGACGATCGGCGACATGGTCGAGAACGGCATCCGCAAGTCCGGCTTCGAGGAGGTCGGCCTGCTCTCGCTGTCCAGCGCCGACCACACCGAGATCGGCGACGTGGCCAAGGGCCTCGCCGACCGCTACGAGGGCTCGAACGTCTCGCTGTCGCTGCCCTCCACCCGGGTCGACGCCTTCAACATCTCGCTGGCCAACGAGTTCTCCCGCAACGGCCGGCGCTCGGGGCTGACGTTCGCCCCCGAGGGCGGCTCGGAGCGGATGCGCAAGGTGATCAACAAGATGGTGACGGAGGAGGACCTGATCCGCACCGTCGCGGCGGCGTACTCCCACGGCTGGCGGCAGGTGAAGCTCTACTTCATGGTCGGCCTGCCGACCGAGACCGACGAGGACGTCCTCCAGGTCGCCGAGCTGGCCAAGAAGGTCATCCAGAAGGGCCGCGAGGTCTCCGGGCGCAACGACATCCGCTGCACGGTCTCGATCGGCGGGTTCGTGCCGAAGCCGCACACGCCGTTCCAGTGGGCCTCCCAGCTCGACGTCGAGACCACCGACTCCCGGCTCAAGCAGCTGCGCGACACGGTCCGCGAGGACAAGAAGTTCGGCCGCGCGATCGGCTTCCGCTACCACGACGGCAAGCCCGGCATCATCGAGGGACTGCTGTCCCGCGGCGACCGCCGCGTGGGCCGGATCATCGAGCAGGTCTGGCGCGACGGCGGCCGCTTCGACGGCTGGAGCGAGCACTTCTCCTACGAGCGCTGGATCACCGCCACCGAGCAGGCGCTCGCCGGCACCGGCGTCGACCTCGACTGGTACACCACCCGTGAGCGTGGGTACGACGAGGTGCTCCCGTGGGACCACCTCGACTCGGGCCTCGACAAGGACTGGCTCTGGGCCGACTGGGAGGACGCCCTCGACCCCGACTCGATCGACGTCGAGGACTGCCGTTGGACGCCCTGCTACGACTGCGGCGTCTGCCCGGAGATGAACACCGAGATCCAGGTCGGCCCCACCGGGAAGACGCTGCTGCCGCTCAGCGTGGTTTGAGCTGGTCTGACTCGCCGAGGTGCGCCACGATCTCCCCTCCGTGGCGGCGCGGGACTGGTCACGCGGTGCGGTTCAACTCGTGCTCGACGGCTCGGCGGATCCAGGATGAGACGGAACGGTCGTCGGCTTCGGCGCGCTTCTTGACCTCGTCGAGGACCTCTTCCGGGAAACGAACGGGGATCGGCGTCGTCAGTCTCGCCGTACGTCGGCGTGGCTTGCCGGTCGGCAGCTGGTTGGCGGGGTCGGAGTAGAACTCGTACTCCTCGTCGGGGGTCATCTCAGAACTCATCTCGGTCACTCCTGAAGATCGCGGCGAGGCTGGAGCCGGCCTCTTAGCAGCCGATGGGTCGGCAGCGTGCAGGGTCGCCGCTGCGCGAGGGGCAAGGGGGACGACGAGCACACGCCCCCCGACTTCGGCCACCATCAACCAGTGCGCTGGTGGCTGGCAGGGAAGAGCAACGGACCGTTTACGTCGATCTCGAAAGGCTCATCCGAGAGAAGATCGACGTCGAGCAGATCCATTCACCGATTGAATAACAAGCGTATACGCGAGGCGATGCTCCGAGGTGCGCCGGGAATCTAGCCGAGCTTCTCGGTGAGCCTCTCGCCGTCGACGCGGACGGCGACGCAGGCGACGGCGTCGCCGGTGTCGGGCGAGCCGTCCTGGGTCAGGCCGTAGATCGAGATCTCGTTCGGGTCGATGGTGGCGAGCAGGTCGGGGTCGACCAGGGAACTGCAGTCGATGCCGGACTGTGCGGCCCGGGCCTGCGCCGCGGTGAGCTCGGCGGTGGCGACGACCTGGCCGTCGTGCTCCTCGCTGCAGGAGACCTTGTCGATGAACCCGATGCTGTCGGAGTCGGCGTCGGTCAGCTCGTCGGCGTTGATGCACTGCCCGGTCTCGAGGTTGTCGATCGACTGGTCCTCGGCGACCAGGACGATGCCGACGATCCCGACGACCGTCAGGGCCATCACGAGGACGCTGACCACGATGGCCGAGATGGCCATGCCCTTGCCGTGGTTGCGGCCGTCCTTGCCGCGGACCAGGACCACGATGGCGAGCACGATCGAGACCAGGCCGGCCACGAAGGTGCAGGCCAGGAACGACAGCACCAGGGCGGCGATGGCCATGCCCTTCGAGGGCTCGTTGGTGCTCGGGCCGGCCGGGTAGGCAGGTCCGCCGTACGGGTTGGCGTACGACGGCGGCTGTTGCGGCCCGCCGTACTGCTGGGAGTACGGCGGGGGCTGCTGGGGGGCGCCGTACGGCGGAGGCGGCGGCTGGGGGGCGCCGTAGACGGGAGGCTGCGGCGGCAGCGGAGGCGGAGTCGGCCCCTGCTCCTCCGGCGGATCGGGCGGGCCGGGGTACTGCGGGGGCTGGGTCACGAGTCCTCCGAACGTGGGGCGGGCGAGTGAACGCTACCGCCCACGGCGGCGGGTTCGGCGCGCCCGGTCCCGGGCGCGAGCTCGTCCTCGATGTAGCGCGGCCGGGCCAGGCGCAGCCCGACGGCGACCTGGGGGATCGTCAGCGCGGCCAGCGCCACCAGCGGCACCGTCCAGCCGCCGCTGAGGTCGTGGAGCAGGCCGATGCCGAACGGCCCGATGCCGGCGATCAGGTAGCCGGTCGCCTGGGTGAAGGCCGAGAGCGCGGCGGTGCCCTCGGCGGTCCGCGAGCGCAGGCCGATCAGGGTCAGGACCAGCGGGAAGGTGACGGTGCCGATGCCGACCAGCAGCGCGGCCGGCACGGCCAGGTCGTGGGGTTCGATCAGCAGCAGCAGGTAGCCGAGCGGATAGCAGCCGATCACCGCGACCAGCATCTTCCGCGGGTCGCGGCTGCGCCCGAGCACGGCGGGCAGCCACAGGGAGAAGGGGATCGCGGTGGCCGCGAGCAGGCCGACCAGCACGCCGGCGGTCGTCGCCGAGTAGCCGCTGTCGCGCCACAGGGTCGCGAACCAGCCGAAGACGGCGTACGCCTGGAGCGACTGTAGCCCGAAGAAGCAGGCCATCGCCCAGCCGAGCCGGGTACGCCCGACGTCGGCGAACCCGATCCGCCGCGGCGCGGGCTCCAGGGCGCGGTCCCGGGCGGCCAGCCCGACCCAGGGCAGCACGGCCAGCAGGGCGAGCACCGCCCAGGTGCCGAGCCCGGCGCGCCAGCCCCCGAGGGCGTCGGTGATGGGCACCGTGAGCACGAGCGCGGCGGTGAGGCCGATCGAGAGCACCGTCGTGTACAGCGCGGTGACCGGGCCGACCCGGTCCGGGTAGTGCAGCTTGACCAGCGAGGGCAGCAGCACGTTCGCGACCGCCATCCCCGCGAGGGCCACACCGGACAGCGCCAGGAAGACCGACTCGCTCGAGGTCGCCGTACGCCCCGCCAGGCCCGCGACGATCGCGAGGAGCGCGACGAGCGTCGTGCGGTGCACGCCGACGCGGCGGGCCGCGGCCGGGGCCAGGGCGCCGAAGAGAGCGAAGGCGAGCACGGGGAGCGACGTCAGCAGGCCGGCGGTGGCGGGGGACATCCCCAGGGCCGAGCGCAACTCGTCGAGGATCGGTCCGATGCTCACCGCCGCCGGGCGCAGGTTGAGGGAGAGGAGCACCAGCCCCACCAGGAAGAGGGGAGCGGTACGGCGAGTCACCCGACCGATGCTGCCACCGGCCCCGAGCGCCGGTGATGATGGGGTGGTGCGACACCTCCCCGACAGCGAGCGGCGCGCTCGACTGGCGCGTCGACACGGCGTCGCCCCGGCACACCGGCATCCCGACGTCCTGGCCGCGAGCCGCGCGATGACCGTGCTGCATGCGACCGAGGCGCCGTCGGTGCACCTCGCGCTGCTTGCCCGGGTCGACGGGATCGGCGTCGCCGATGTCGAACGCGCCCTGTACGACGACCGCACGCTGGTCAAGCAGCTCGCGATGCGGCGGACCCTGTTCGTCTTCCCGCGTGAGCTGCTGCCCGCGGCGTGGGGGAGCGCGTCGGCACGCGTCGCCCGGGCCCTCGCCACGCGGCTGGCGAAGGAGGCGGAGGCGGGCGGGCTGGCCGAGGACGGCACTGCGTGGCTCGACGCGGCCCGGGCCGCGACCCTGGCGCGGCTCGCGGACGGTGCCGAGCTCTCCGCCAGTGAGCTGCGCGAACAGGTCCCCGAGCTGGCCGGCCGGGTCGACCTGGGCAGCGGACGGTGGGGGCAGTCGGTCCCCGTCGCGCCGCGGGTCCTCGGTCTCCTGGGCGTCGAGGCCCGGATCGTGCGCGCCCGCAACGCCACCCACTGGCGCACCGCACGTCCGCAGTGGGCCTCGATGGCCGCCTGGCTCGGCGAGGTGCCCGAGCCGCTGCCCGAGGCCGAGGGGTACGTCGAGCTGGTCCGGGGCTGGCTGCGTACCTTCGGCCCCGGCACCGAGGCCGACCTGGTCTGGTGGCTCGGCGCGACCAAGACCGCCGTTCGGCGGGCGCTCGCCGACGTCGCGGCCGTTGAGGTGGCGCTGGACGGCGGCGCGACCGGCTGGGTGCTGGCCGACGATCTCGACCCCGAGCCCGAGGTCGAGCCCTGGGCGGCGCTGCTGCCGATCCTCGACCCGACCGTGATGGGCTGGCAGGGTCGCGACTTCTACCTGGGCGGGCTCGGTCCCCAGCTGTTCGACACCAACGGCAACGCCGGCACCACCGCCTGGTGGGACGGCCGGATCGTCGGCTGCTGGGTCCAGGACGCGGACGGCGCCGTCGTCGTCCACCTGCTGGAGGACGTGCCCGCCGAGGCGCGGACGGCGCTCGACGTCGAGGCGGAGCGGCTCTCCTGCTGGCTCGGAGGCGACCGGGTGAGCACGGTGTACCCCTCGGTGGCGATGAAGGAGGCCACCGGGCCGTAGGGTTGGCCGGTGCGCGAGCAACCCGAGCAGCAGGCCCCGCCGGTCCAGCGACTCCGGATCCGGTACGCCAAGCGCGGCCGCCTCCGGTTCACCAGCCACCGCGACTTCAGCCGCGCCTTCGAGCGCGCGATCTTCCGTGCCCGGCTGCCGATGGCCTACTCCTCGGGCTTCAACCCGCACCCCCGGATCTCGTACGCCGGCGCCGCGCCCACCGGCTCGGCGAGCGAGGCCGAGTTCCTGGAGATCGGGCTCGCCCAGGTCGTCGACCCCGCCGACGTGCAGGCGGCGCTGGCCGAGGCGCTGCCCGACGGCCTCGACGTGATCGCCGTCGCGGAGTCGCCCGGCGGCTCGCTGAGCGACCTGCTGGAGGCCAGCCACTGGGTCCTCGACGTCGACGCCGACCCGGCGTCCGCGGCGTCCGCGGTGGAGGCGTTCCTCGCCCAGGAGTCGGTGAGCGTCGAGCGGATGACGAAGAAGGGCCTGCGCGAGTTCGACTGCCGGGCGGCCGTCGTACGACTGAGCGCCGGGCCGCGGGACGGGGGAGCGAGGCTCGACCTGGTGCTGCGGCACGGGGTCCCGTCCGTCCGGCCCGACGACGTGCTCTCCGGGCTGCGCGCGACCCCCGGCCTGGACGCCGGCCGGGCGCCGCTGCTGACCCGGCTGGCGCAGGGGCCGCTCGGGCCGGACGGCACCGTGGGCGACCCGCTGGGAATCTCGGGTTAGCGGACATTCACGACCTGTGTGCGATACTCGCCACGGTCGATGACGCGCGGGAACCCCCGCCGGAACCGATCCGACGACGTTCTCGCCGGTCCCTGAGAGGGGGCGGCACGGCGGGTGCAGGTCGTCGCCAGACCGCGACGCGGCTCGGCAGACCTGGTGACAGCGGGTCCGCCACCGTCCCGGACAGGGGACAGGGCCCAGCGACCGCGGCAGGTGACGCATCGGCTCCCGGCGGCGCACACGCGGAGGGGGTCGCCGCCACCGCCAGGCTTTGCGCCGACGGCCCTGAGTTCGCGGGTCGCGGTGCACGACACCCGCCCCGTCCCGGGGCGGGCCCGAGGAGCAGCACATGCCCGACGACACCCAGGTCGCCGCCACCGCCGAGACCACCACGCCCGCCCCCGAGGGTGAGGCCCCGGCTCCGGCCAAGAAGGCCGCGGCGAAGAAGGCCGCCGCCAAGAAGGCGCCGGCCAAGAAGGCCGCCGCCACGAAGACCGCCGCGAAGAAGGCGCCGGCCAAGCGCACCACCAAGAAGGCCGCGGCCGCCGCGGCCGACGCCGAGCTCCCGCTCGACGCGCCCGTCGCCGAGCCCGCAGCCGAGGCTGCGGAGGTCGCCGCCGAGACCGCTCCCGCGGCCAAGAAGACCGCGAAGAAGGCCGCCGCGAAGAAGGCGCCGGCCAAGAAGGCCGCGACCAAGACCGCTGCGACCAAGACCGCCGCCAAGAAGACGACGGCGAAGAAGACCACCAAGAAGGCCGCCGCGAAGAGCGCCGAGCCGGAGCCGACGCCGGAGGCCGCCGCCGCGATCCCGGCGGAGGACCTGGTGGAGGCCGCCGAGGCGCCCGCGGCCGAGCCCGCCGCCCCCGCGGCGTCCGGGGTCGCTCCGCTCTTCCAGGCCCCCGAGGCCGCGCCCACCCGCGCCCGCCGTACCCGCAAGACCGCGGCGAAGAAGGTCGCGGCCCCCGAGCCCGAGGTCGTCCCCGAGGACGAGGACGCTGCCGAGGAGACCGCCGAGCCGGTCGCCGAGGTCGCCGAGGGGACCGCCGAGGTCACCTTCGACGAGCTGCTGGCCGACGGGGAGTCCGCCGCCGAGACGCCGAGCGAGGCGTCCGAGGAGGACGGCGACGACAGCGACGACGACCAGGGCGAGAGCTCTGGTGGTGGCCGCCGGCGCCGGCGCCGGGGAGGTCGCCGCCGCCGCAAGGCCGGCGACTCCGGTGGCGAGGACAAGAGCGACGACAAGCCGGGCGACAAGAGCGACGACGGCGCGGAGGAGTCCGGCGACGCGAGCGGCTCCGGTCCGGCCGAGGAGCAGGAGGAGCCCTCCGGCGAGGGCAGCTCCCGCCGCCGGCGGCGCCGCCGGCGCCAGGGCGACGACGGAGGCGACTCCGGCGACGACCCGGAGAACACCGTCACCCGGGTCCGCAAGTCGCGCAGCGCCGAGGACGAGATCACCTCGCTGCACGGCTCGACCCGCCTGGAGGCCAAGAAGCAGCGCCGTCGGGAGGGCCGCGAGGCGGGTCGCCGACGCGCGCCGATCGTGAGCGAGGCCGAATTCCTGGCCCGCCGCGAGGCCGTCGACCGGGTCATGGTGATCCGCCAGCGCGACGAGCTGACCCAGATCGGCGTCCTCGAGGACAAGGTCCTCGTCGAGCACTACGTCGCCCGCGAGTCCCAGACGTCGCTGATCGGCAACGTCTACCTCGGCCGGGTGCAGAACGTGCTGCCCTCCATGGAGGCCGCGTTCATCGACATCGGCAAGGGCCGCAACGCGGTCCTCTACGCGGGCGAGGTCAACTGGTCGGCGCTCGGCCACAAGGACGGCCAGCCCCGCAAGATCGAGTCCGTGCTCTCGTCGGGCCAGTCGGTCCTGGTGCAGGTCACCAAGGACCCGATCGGGCACAAGGGCGCCCGGCTCACCAGCCAGGTCAGCCTCGCGGGCCGGTTCCTGGTCTACGTGCCCGACGGCACCACGAGCGGCATCTCCCGCAAGCTGCCCGACACCGAGCGCACCCGGCTGAAGACCCTCCTGAAGGAGATCGTCCCGGACTCCGCCGGCGTCATCGTCCGCACCGCGGCCGAGGGGGCCAGCGAGGAGGAGCTGACCCGCGACGTCGAGGTCCTCAAGGCCCGCTGGGAGGACATCGAGAAGCGGACCAAGGGCGGTGCCCCGCAGCTGCTGTACGGCGAGCCCGACCTCACGCTCAAGGTCGTGCGCGACCTGTTCACCGAGGACTTCGGCAAGCTCGTCATCGAGGGCGACGACGCCTGGGAGACCGTGAGCGCCTACGTCCAGCACGTCGCGCCCGACCTGCAGGACCGTCTCGAGCGGTTCACGCCGGGCGAGAACGGCAAGGACGTCTTCGCGATCCACCGGATCGACGAGCAGATCGCCAAGGCGCTGGACCGCAAGGTGTGGCTGCCCTCGGGCGGCTCGCTGGTCATCGACCGCACCGAGGCGATGACCGTCGTCGACGTCAACACCGGCAAGTTCACCGGCTCCGGCGGCAACCTCGAGGAGACGGTCACCAAGAACAACCTGGAGGCCGCGGAGGAGGTCGTGCGCCAGCTGCGGCTGCGCGACATCGGCGGCATCATCGTCGTCGACTTCATCGACATGGTCCTGGAGTCCAACCGCGACCTGGTGCTCCGCCGCCTGGTGGAGTGCCTCGGCCGCGACCGGACCCGCCACCAGGTCGCCGAGGTGACCTCGCTCGGTCTGGTGCAGATGACCCGCAAGCGGATCGGCACCGGCCTGCTCGAGGCGTTCGGCGAGAACTGCGAGCACTGCCACGGCCGCGGGGTCGTCGTCCACGACCACCCGATCGACCCCGGCAGCCGTGGCGACGACAGCGGCTCGGGCGGTGGCGGCGGCGGTGGCCGCAGCGGCCGGCGCCGTGGTCGCGGCCGTGGGGACGACAGCGGCAACGGCGGCAACGGCGGCAACGGCAGCAGTGGCAGCAATGGCGGCAACGCCCCGGCGCCCGCCAAGCCCCCCACGCCGGCCGACGTGGCGGCGATGGCGCGCCAGGAGTCGCGCGCCCAGTCCGACGACGAGGCCGCCGAGTCGACCGGCACCGAGCAGACCGAGGTCGCGCCCACCGAGGTCGCGCCCACCGAGGTCGTCGCCGAGCCCACGGCGGAGCCCACCACCGAGCCCGCGGCCCAGCCCGAGGCGCCCAAGGTCACGAGCCGCGCGCGCGGTCGTCGCGGCCGCGGCGCCGCCCAGGCCGAGACGACCCCGGCTCCGGTCGAGCCGACCCCCGAGCCCGAGCGACCCGGCGCGAACTCGCGCCGGGTCGGCACCGAGGTCACGGAGCCCGAGGCCGTGCCCGCCGAGGTCCCGGTCGAGACCCCGGTCGAGACCCCGGCCGCGGTCGAGGCCCCGAAGGTCGTGACCCGCACCCGCCGGCGCAGCGCCAACCGGCCGGCGGGTCAGCCCGCGTCGACCACGGCTCCGGCGGAGCCGATCGTGGTCGAGGCGACGGCCGAGCCCGTGGTCGCCGAGCCCGTCGCCCCGGTGGCGGCGCCCGAGCCGCCCAAGGTCGTCACCCGCACCCGTGGTCGCTCGGCCAGCCGGCCGGCCGGTCCGCCGAGCGAGGAGTCGACGTCGACCGGGGGCGAGGAGCAGGACGAGCCCGTGATCGAGCACGTGCCCGTCAAGAAGAAGGGCACCCGCAAGCGCTGAACCGCCTGATCGGGCCGGGGCCGGCCGCCGAATTGCTGTGGCCGGTCCCGAACCGTAGTATTGACCCTCGGTGCGCTCACGCGCGCCGTCTCTGAGTGGCCCTCCACCCGACGCGCAGGCTCGTTGCTGTGTGCGCGGTGGCCGGGAGCCCCAGACCCGAGACCGTAGTGACGCAGAAGACGACGAAGGAGACCGCGGTGTACGCGATCGTGCGCGCTGGCGCCAAGCAGCAGAAGGTTGCCGTGGGCGACGTCATCGAGATCGACAAGGTGACGACCGGGGTGGGCGAGACGCTGACCCTTCCCGTCGTCCTCGCGGTCGACGGTGAGACCGTCACCTCCGACGCGAAGGCGCTGGACAAGGCCACGGTGACCGTGGAGATCCTCGGTGCCACCAAGGGCCCGAAGATCATCATCCAGAAGTACAAGAACAAGACCGGCTACAAGAAGCGCCAGGGTCACCGCCAGAAGTACACCCAGGTCAAGGTCACCGACATCTCCCTCTGAGCGACCGCTCGGGCAGCAAACCGAAGGACTGAACTCATGGCACACAAGAAGGGCGCCGCGTCCACCAAGAACGGTCGCGACTCCAACTCGCAGCGCCTCGGCGTCAAGCGGTACGGCGGTCAGCTGGTCAACGCCGGCGAGATCATCGTCCGCCAGCGCGGCACGCACTTCCACCCGGGCAGCGGCGTCGGCCGCGGCGGCGACGACACGCTGTTCGCGCTGATCCCCGGTGCCGTCGAGTTCGGCACCCGTCGCGGTCGCCGGGTCGTCAACATCGTTCCGGGTGCCTGAGCTGACGCTCGCACCACCTGCTTCACCTTGAAGGGCGTCCCGGTCGGGGCGCCCTTCATGGTTTCGATGCTCGCTTCGCTCGCACCTCAACCCCCGTCGTAAGGAACCCCGCCATGGCCGTCCCCACCTTCGTCGACGAGGTGACGCTGCACATCAGCGCGGGCCGGGGCGGTCACGGCGTGGCCTCGGTCCACCGCGAGAAGTTCAAGCCCCTGGGCGGTCCCGACGGCGGTAACGGCGGTCCGGGCGGCTCGGTGATCCTGCGCGTCGACCCCGACGTCACCACGCTGATCGACTACCACCACAGCAAGAAGCGGGCCGCCCAGAACGGCGGCCACGGGGCCGGTGCGCACCGCAACGGCGCCCACGGCGCCGACCTGGTGCTGCCCGTTCCCGACGGCACCGTGGTCAAGACCCGCTCGGGCGAGGTGCTCGCCGACCTGGTCGGTCCCGGCACCGAGCTGGTGGTCGCCGAGGGCGGCCGGGGCGGGCTCGGCAACGCCGCACTGGCCTCCGCGAAGCGCAAGGCCCCCGGCTTCGCACTGCTCGGGGAGCCCGGCGAGGAGCTCGAGGTCGTGCTCGAGCTGAAGGTCGTCGCGGACATCGGCCTGGTCGGCTACCCCAGCGCCGGCAAGTCCAGCCTGATCGCGGCGATCTCGCGCGCCCGGCCCAAGATCGCCGACTACCCCTTCACCACCCTGGTCCCCAACCTGGGCGTCGTCCGGGCGGGCGACACGACGTTCACCGTCGCCGACGTACCCGGCCTGATCGAGGGCGCCAGCGAGGGCCGCGGTCTCGGCCACGACTTCCTGCGCCACATCGAGCGCTGCGCGGCGCTGCTGCACGTGGTCGACACGGCGTCGATCGAGCCGGGCCGCAACCCGCTCGACGACCTGGACGCCATGGAGCACGAGCTCGCGCAGTACGGCGGCCTCGAGGGCCGGGAGCGCCTGGTCGCGCTCAACAAGATCGACGTGCCCGACGGCCGCGAGATCGCGGAGATGACCGTCGACGACCTGCGGGAGCGGGGCTTCCGGGTCTTCCCGATCTCGGCCGCCTCGGGGGAGGGCATCCGCGAGCTCACCTTCGCGATGGCCGAGCTGGTCGCGCGCGCCCGGGCCGAGCGGGAGGTCGTCGAGGCCACCCGGATCGTGCTGCGGCCGCCGAGCGCCGACGGTGGGGACGACTTCACGGTCGCCCGGGACGGCGAGGGCTGGCGGGTCCGGGGGACCAAGCCGGAGCGCTGGGTGCGCCAGACCGACTTCAGCAACGACGAGGCCGTCGGCTTCCTGGCCGACCGGCTCGACCGGCTCGGGGTCGAGAAGCGCTTGGCCGCGATGGGCGCGGTCGAGGGCGACACGGTGCTCATCGGCCACCCGGACAACTCGGTCGTCTTCGACTTCAAGCCCGGCATCGAGGCCGGCGCTGAGATGCTCGGCCGCCGCGGCGAGGACCAGCGGTTCGACGAGCAGCGGCCCGCCCACGCGCGCCGCCGCGAGATCCAGGAGGGCATGGAGGACCGCGGCGAGAACGAGACCCGCGCCGACGTGGCCCGCCGGATCGACCAGACCGCCCGGAGCTCGGGCATCGGCCCGATGTCGTACGAGATCGGCTCGGCCGACGACCCGGACTGGGCGGAGGACGACCCCGGGACGGCCGGATGAGCCTGCGTCCCGAGGTGGTCGGCGCCCGGCGCATCGTCGTCAAGGTCGGCTCCTCGTCACTGACGACGGCCACGGGCGGCATCGACCCCGCGCGCGTCGAGCGGCTGGTCGACGTCCTCGCCGCCGCGCGCGGCCGGGGCACGGAGGTGGTGCTGGTCTCCTCGGGTGCCATCGCCGCGGGCCTGGCCCCGCTCGGGTTGAAGCGACGCCCCCGGGGCCTGGCGGCCCAGCAGGCCGCCGCCTCGGTGGGGCAGGGGCTGCTGGTGCACCGCTACACCGAGGAGCTGCGCCGCCACGACCTGATCGCGGGCCAGGTGCTGCTCACGGTCGACGACGTCACCCGGCGCGCGCACTACCGCAACGCGTACCAGACCTTCGCGAAGCTGCTGGAGCTCGGCGTGCTCCCGATCGTCAACGAGAACGACACGGTGGCGACCTCGGAGATCCGGTTCGGCGACAACGACCGGCTGGCGGCGCTGGTGGCGCACCTGGTGCACGCCGACCTGCTGCTGCTGCTCTCCGACGTCGACGGGCTGTACGACGCCGACCCGCGCACGCCGGGCGCCGTACGCCTGAGCGACGTGCACGGCGGGGAGGACCTCGGCGCGGTCAAGATCGGCCGCGCGGGAGCCGCGGGTGTCGGCACCGGAGGCATGGAGACGAAGGTCGAGGCCGCCCGGATCGCGACGGGGGCCGGCATCCCCGTGGTCCTCACGTCCGCCGACCAGGCGGGCGCGGCGGCGGCCGGCGAGCCGGTCGGCACGCTGTTCCACCCGACCGGGAAGCGGCGCCGCACCCGTCTGCTGTGGCTGGCGCACGCGACCGAGCCGCTCGGCACCCTGCTCCTGGACGCCGGCGCCGTGCGCGCCGTGGTCGAGCGCCGCGCCTCGCTGCTGGCGGCCGGGGTCACCGGCTGCACCGGCGACTTCCACGCGGGCGACCCGGTCGACCTCGCGGGACCCGACGGCGTCCCCGTCGCCCGCGGGCTGGTGAACTTCGACGCCAGCGAGGTCCCCACCCTGGTCGGCCGTTCCAGCAAGGACCTCAAGCGGGAGCTCGGTGCGGCGTACGAGCGTGAGGTCGTGCACCGCGACGACCTCGTCCTCCTCTGACGACCCACCCCGTGTGACGCCTGCCTCGTTGGTTACCGACGGGGGAGCGGCGTGCCGGGAGGGCGCGCCACGACAGGGAGGAACATCTGTGACGACTCGACTCACGTCCAGGATCGCCGCGCTCGGTGCCGCGGCCGCCGTCGGCTCCGCCGCGCTCGTCGCGGTCTCGCCGTCCGCGCAGGCCGTCTCCGGATCGGCGTCCTACACGTGCGGGACCTCGCTCGGCCCCCAGACCCTCACCGTGAAGACGAAGGTGCCGCTCCCGAAGAAGGTGCGCAAGGGCACGAAGGTCGGGGCGAAGAAGGTCACGCTGACGGTCGTCCTGCCCGAGGGCCTGACGGCCGGGCTCCGCGGCCTGGGGGTCACCAGCCTCTCCGGGACGGCGAAGGGCGCGAAGATCAAGATCGGCGCCACGAAGGTGCGATTGAAGGGGATCGCGTTCACCGACCAGAAGGTGCCCGCGAGCGGGACGATGAAGATCCGGGCCACGGGCAAGACGGCCCCCGTCAAGCTGCGCAAGCGCGGCGCCCAGGCGGTCACGATCCCGCGCTCGTTCAAGTTCAGCGCCTCGGACCAGAACGGCGGTGCGCTGATCAGCAACTCGACCTGCGCGCTCGACAAGGGCGAGCGGGCCAAGATCGGCACCGTCAAGGTGCGATGACCGCTGATCCCAGCAGCGACGGCCCGGTGCCCGGCACCGGGCCGTCGTGGGTTCCGGCGAATGGTCGCGGGGTGAGCGGATGCGGGTCGGGTGGGCGGCGAGCCGTACGCTGGTACCCGACATGTCCGACCCCGTCTACCTCGATCACGCCGCCACCACGCCGATGGTGCCCGCGGCGGTCGAGGCACTGACGAAGCACCTGCTGGAGGTCGGCAACCCCAGCTCGCTGCACGCCTCCGGCCGGCACGCCCGGCGCGTCGTCGAGGAGTCGCGCGAGACCATCGCGCAGGCGCTCAACTGCCGGCCCGGCGAGGTGGTCTTCACCTCCGGCGGCACCGAGGCCGACAACCTGGCGATCAAGGGCCTGCACTGGTCGCGGGTCGCCGAGCTCGGCCCCGCCCCGCGGCTGATCTCCAGCAGTGTCGAGCACCACGCGGTCCTGGACCCGCTGGACTGGCTCGCCGAGGGCGAGGAGGCCGAGGTCCGGCTGCTGGCCGTGGACGCCACCGGCCGCGTCGACCTCGACGAGCTGGCCCGGCTGCTGGCCGAGCGCCCGGTCTCGATGGTCTCGGTGATGTGGGCCAACAACGAGGTCGGCACGCTCCAGCCGATCGAGGAGGTCGTCGCGCTCGCCGCCGAGCACGGCGTGCCGGTGCACACCGACGCGGTCCAGGCGGTCGGCGCGGTGCCGGTCGACTTCGCGCACTCCGGCGTCGACGCGCTCACCCTGACCGGCCACAAGGTGGGCGGCCCGTACGGCGTGGGCGCCCTCGTCGTACGCCGCGAGCTGGAGCTGACGCCGCTCGTCCACGGCGGGGGTCAGGAGCGCGACATCCGCAGCGGCACCCTCGACACCCCGGCGATCGCGGGCTTCGCGGCGGCCGTCGAGCTGGCCGTGAAGCACCAGGCCGACCACGCGGCCCGCGTCTCGGCGCTCCGGGACGAGCTGGTGCGCGGCGTCCTCGCCGTCGTCCCCGACGCCGTCCTCAACGGCGATCCGGTGCGCCGGTTGCCCGGCAACGCCCACTTCTCCTTCCCCGGCTGCGAGGGCGACTCGCTGCTGATGCTGCTCGACGCCCGCGGCATCGAGTGCTCCACCGGCTCGGCCTGCTCCGCGGGCGTGCCGCAGGCCTCCCACGTGCTGCTCGCGATGGGCCGGAGCGAGGCCGACGCGCGCAGCTCGCTGCGGTTCTCGCTCGGCCACTCCTCGACCGCCGCCGACGTCGCGGCCCTGGTCGAGGCGATCGGCCCGTGCGTCGAACGGGCCCGGGCAGCGAAGGCATGAAGGTCCTCGCCGCCATGTCCGGTGGCGTCGACTCCGCCGTCGCGGCCGCACGGGCCGCGGAGGCCGGCCACGACGTCACCGGCATCCACCTCGCGCTGTCGCGCAACCCCGCGTCGTACCGCTCCGGCGCGCGGGGGTGCTGCACCATCGAGGACAGCAACGACGCACGGCGCGCCGCCGACGTGATCGGCATCCCCTTCTACGTCTGGGACCTCTCGGAGCGCTTCCACGCGGACGTGGTCGAGGACTTCATGGACGAGTACGCCGCCGGCCGGACGCCCAACCCGTGTCTGCGCTGCAACGAGAAGATCAAGTTCGCCGCGGTCCTCGAGCGCGGACTCGCGCTGGGCTTCGACGCGGTCGCGACGGGTCACTACGCGCAGCTGCGGACGGGGAGCGACGGCCTGATCGAGCTGCACCGGGCGGTCGACGGCGGCAAGGACCAGTCGTACGTCCTCGGCGTGCTCGACCAGCAGCAGCTGGCGCACTCGCTGTTCCCGCTGGGGGACACCCCGAAGCCCGAGGTGCGCGCCGAGGCGGCCCGCCGCGGCCTGCTCGTCGCCGACAAGCCGGACAGCCACGACATCTGCTTCGTCGCCGACGGCGACAACGCCGGCTGGCTGCGCGAGAAGCTCGGCGAGCGCGCACCCAACCACGGTGGGGCCATCGTCGACGAGGCCGGCGTCGAGCTCGGGCGGCACGACGGCACCTACGCCTACACGATCGGGCAGCGCAAGGGCCTGCGCATCGGCACCCCCGCCCCCGACGGCGAGCCGCGCTTCGTGCTCGACATCGAACCGGTCTCCGGCACGGTGACCGTCGGGCCGCGGGACCGGCTGGCGGTGCACCGGCTGCGCGGCATCAAGCCGCGTTGGTGCGGGACGGTGCCGACCCGGCTGGCCGGGTCCGTGCAGCTGCGCGCGCACGGCGAGGAGCTGCCGGCGACCGTCACGGTCGACGGGGACCAGGTCGAGGTCGAGCTGCACGCCCCGGCGTACGGCATCGCGCCCGGCCAGGCCGCGGTCGTGTACGACGGCACCCGGGTCGTCGGTTCCGCCACCATCGCCGCCACGGAGCGAGAGCCCGCATGACGCTCGCCACGGGAGTCGGGTCGCTGCCCGGCTCCGACCAGCACGCGTACGACGAGGCGCTGCGCGTCGTCGTGGGCGAGCTGCCGGACCTCCCGCACCTGCCCGAGGTCCCCGGCCGCGGCGTCACCGCCCAGATGACGGGGCGCGCGCTAGCGCTCGTCGCGGAGCTGGGCGTGGACCTGCAGCCGGCCGGCTGGCGGCTGACCGACGCCTCGGGCGTCGACCACCGCCGCGCCCGCAGCCTGCTCGCCCAGGACCTCGACGCGCTGGAGGAGCAGGCCCAGGAGTACGAAGGCGTCTTCAAGGTGCAGGTCGCCGGACCGTGGACGCTCGCCGCGACCGTCGAGAAGCCGCGCGGCGACAAGGTGCTCTCCGACCACGGGGCCCGGCGCGAGCTGGCCCAGGCCCTGGCGGAGGGGCTGCGCGACCACGTCCGCGACGTACGGCGCCGGCTGCCGGGCGTCGACCGCCTGGTCGTCCAGGTCGACGAACCCGCACTCCCGGCCGTGCTGGGCGCGCAGGTGCCGACCGCCTCCGGGTTCCACAAGCACCGCTCGGTCGACCTGCCCGAGGCATCGCAGGCACTCACGTGGGTGTTCGAGACGATCACCGAGCAGGGCGCGGAGCCGTGGGTGCACTCGTGCGCCCCGGGGACCCCGTGGCAGCTGCTGCGCACGGCGGGCGCCCGGGGGCTCTCGGCCGACCTGGCCGTCCTGGCCGCGGCCGACCACGACGCGCTCGCCGAGGCGCTGGAGGCGGGGGAGACGGTCGCGCTGGGCGTGGTGCCCGGCACCGACCCGGCGACGGCTCCCACCGATGCTCAGGTCACCGAGTCGGTGCTGCGCTGGCTCGACATGCTCGGTCTCGACCCCGACGAGGTCGGATCCCGGCTCGTGCTGAGCCCGGCCTGCGGACTGGCCGGCGCCTCGCCGGAGTGGGCACGCCGGGCCCTGACCCTGGTCCGGGCCGCGGCGTCCCACCTGGGCTGATCAGACGGGGTCGGCCACCGGTGCCGGCGCCGCGGCGTCCTTCGCCGGGGCGAGCTCGGCCGGCGTGACCCGCAGGAAGGTCCAGATCAGCAGCGAGGCGACCAGCATCAGCAGCGCCGAGCCGAGGAACGCGTTCGTCGCACCCTCGGTGTACGTCGCGGTGTAGAGCGCGGAGTCGAGGTACGACATCGCGCCGCCGGGCACCGACGCGTCGGGATCGACCCCGCTCGCGGCGAGCCCGTCGCGCAGCGGCCCGGAGACGTCCTCGGTGCGGCCGTTGACCGCGTGCAGCGAGATGGTGCCGAGGATGGCCAGGCCGAGCGCGCCGCCGACCTGCTGGACGGTGTTGAGGACGCCGGAACCGACGCCGGAGTCCTCGCGGCGTACGGCGTGGACGGCGGTCAGGGTCATCGGCACGAACGTCATGCCCATGCCGACGCCCATCATCACCAGGAACGGCAGGATCGAGGTCGCGTACGACACGTCGGCACCGAGCGGCTCTCCGCCGGGCGCCAGGCTCCGCAGGACGGCGACGGGGGAGTCGTCGACGTCGTACCGGGAGAAGCCGAAGAGGGCGAGCGAGGCCACCAGCGTGCCGGTGCCGGTGATCACGCGGACCCCGATCCGGCTCACCAGCGCCGAGGACAGGCCCGCGCCGAGCATCACGCTGGCCGAGAACGGCAGGAACGCGACGCCGGCGTGCAGCGGCTCGTAGCCCATGATCCGCTGCACGAACTGGCCGTTGAAGTAGAACATCGAGATCATCGCCGCGGCCGCGAAGAGCATGGCCCCGAAGCTGGTGCCGCGGGTGCGGTCGAGGACGATCCGCAGCGGCAGCAGCGGGTTCGCGACGCGGCGCTCGATCAGGACGAACGCCGTCAGCAGCACGACGCCGGCGACGAGGGTGACCACGGTCGCCGGGTCGCTCCACCCGTGGTCGGCCTCGCCGCCCCGGGACAGGCCGAAGACCAGGCAGAACAGGCCGAGGGTGGCGGTCACGGCGCCGGGGATGTCGAGGCGGCTCGGGCTGCGCTCGGCCTCGGCGAGCCAGCGCGGCGCGAGCAGGGCGGCCACCAGGCCGATGGGCGCGTTGATCCACAGGGTGAGGCGCCACCCGGTGACGTCCATGCCGAAGATGCTGTCCAGTCCGGTCAGGAAGCCGCCGAGCAGCAGGCCGGTCGCGGCCCCGATGCCCGACATCGCGGCGAAGACGCCCATCGCCTTGTTCCGCGGGGGACCGGCCGGGAAGTTCGTGGTGATCAGGGCGAGGGCGGCGGGGGAGGCCAGCGCCGCCCCGACGCCCTGGAGCGCGCGGGCGGCCAGCAGCATCCAGCCCTCGGTGGCCGCGCCGCCGAGCAGCGACGCGGCGGCGAAGACGACCAGGCCGATGGTGAAGGTACGACGGCGGCCCAGCAGGTCGCCGAGCCGACCGCCCAGGAGCAGCAGGCCGCCGAAGGCCAGCGCGTAGATCGTGACCACCCAGGTCAGCGCGGCCGCGCCCATCCCGAGGTCGCGGGCGATGTGCGGCAGGGCGATGTTCGTGATGGTGCCGTCGAGGACCAGCATCAGCTGGGCGACGGAGATCAGGACGAGGGCGCGCCCCAGGTGGGCGCCGACGGCCGGACCGGACGTCGGGGCGGCAGTGGTCGAGTCGGTCACGGCCGCAGGATAGATCATATAGACCATGTCCTGCGGTGAACCGGACGGACGGGGCAGCCCCGTCCGCCCGGTCCGTCGGACTCAGCCCACGTGGGCGCCCGGAGGGCCGTCGGTCGCCAGCTCGGTGTGCTTCACGTTCAGGAACACCCAGGTGATGAGCGAGGCGCCCAGCATCAGGATCGCGCCGAGCAGGAAGGCGTTGGTCGCGCCCTCGGTGAACACCTGGCTCTGGACGGCCGGGTCGGCCATCGCCGGGCCGAGCTCCTGGGCCCGCTCGGTGAAGGTCTGCGTGGCGAGCGTGGCCAGCACGGCGAGTCCGAGTGCGCCGCCCACCTGCTGCATGGTGTTGAGCACCCCCGAGCCGATACCGGTCTCCTCGGGTCGCAGGTGGTGGACCGCGGTCAGGGTGAGCGGGACGAAGGTCATCCCCATGCCGAAGGACATCAGCAGGATGAACGGCAGCAGGTCGGTGGCGTAGCTCCCGGTCTCGGGCACGACCGGCGCCGTGGTGTCGTACGGCAGCCGCGAGAACCCGAACAGCCCGCTCGCCGCCAGGATGGTGCCGACGCCCGCGAGGTAGCGGGGGTCGATCCGGCTGATCAGGTTGGAGGAGATGCCGGCCGCGGCCACGAGGCCGAGGCAGAACGGCAGGAACGCGACGCCGGCCTTCAACGGGCTGTAGCCCATCTCGACCTGGATGTACTGGCTCAGGTAGAAGAACATCGCGAACATGGCGGCCGGGGCCAGGAACATCGCCCCGAAGCTGGCGGCCCGGGTGCGGTTCAGGAAGACCCGCGAGGGCAGCAGCGGGTGCTCGACCCGGCTCTCGATGAACAGGAACAGGGCCAGGACGAGTGCGCCGGCCGCCAGGCTGGAGATGGTCCACGGGTCGCTCCAGCCCTCGCTTCCGGCGCGGCTGAAGCCGTAGACCAGACCGAGCAGGCCGAGGGTGCCGGTGACGGCGCCCGGCAGGTCGAGCTCGCCGGGATGCGTCTCGGACTCGGCGAGGAAGCGCGGCGCCAGCAGGGCGGTCACGATGCCGATCGGGGTGTTGATCAGCAGCGTCAGCCGCCAGCCCTCGACGTCGAGTCCGAAGATGCCGTCGAGCCCGGTGAGCCAGCCGCCGAGGAGCAGGCCGACGGCCGCGCCGACGCCCGACATGGCGGCGTACACGGCGAAGGCGCGGTTGCGGGGCGGGCCGGCCGGGAACGTCGTGGTGATCAGCGCCAGGGCGGCGGGGGAGGCCAGCGCGGCGCCGAGGCCCTGCAGGCCCCGGGCGGCGAGCAGCAGCCCCTCGTTGGTGGCCAGGCCGCCGAGCAGCGAGGCGACGCCGAAGATGATCAGGCCGGTCATGAAGATCCGGCGCCGGCCGTACAGGTCGCCGAGGCGCCCACCGAGCAGCAGCAGCGAGCCGAAGGCCAGCGCGTAGCCGGTCACGACCCAGGTCAGGTTGGCGGCCGAGATGCCGAGGTCTTCCTTGATGTAGGGGAGGGCGATGTTCACGATCGTGCCGTCGAGCACGACCATGAGCTGCGCCACCGAGATGAGCACGAGTGCCCAGCCCAGGTGCCGGCCGGCGCCGGGAGCGGCAGGCTCCTCCACGCGGGTGGTGTCGGTCATGGGAGTCGTTCCTTCGCTGGTTCCGGGGTCGCCGGAGGTCGGGCTTCGCGCCGCTCAGCGGGTCGCTGCGGGCACGATGATCTGGCTGATCACCCGGCTGATGAGGGTGGGATCGGGCACCTCGCCCATCACGAAGACGCGGTGCAGGACGATGCCGGCGAGGGCCGGCTCGAAGAGATCGAGGTCGAGGCCGTCGCGCAGCTCGCCGCGGGCGGCGGCGCGCGCCCAGATGGCGCGCGAGGCCTCGATCTTGGGGCCGAGGACGTCGCGGCGGAAGGCCGCGGCGAACTCGGGGTCACGGGTCAGGGCGGTGACGATCGCGCCGAAGGTGGCGACGCCGTTGGGGTCGGCGAGCCCGCCGATGCCGCAGAACACCGCCTCCAGGTCGCCCTGGAGGCTGCCGGTGTCCGGCGCCTCGTCCATCGCCTTGGAGTGCACGAGCGCGTCGATGACCAGGCTGAGCTTGTTGGTCCAGCGCCGGTAGAGCGTCGCCTTCGACGCCTTGGCCCGGGTGGCCACGGCGTCCATGGTCAGCCGGTCGTAGCCCACGTCGGCCAGCACCACGAGGGTGGCCTCGAGGATCTCCAGCTCGCGGTCGCCCTGCACGCGGGGCCGCAGGGCGGCCGGGTCGGGCGGGGTCATCGGCACTCCCGGTCTGCTCACCGTTCATGAAACGAAACGGTTTCGTTTCGTCCTCGGGTCAGCGTAGGACTCGGGCGGCCCCGTCGCCACACCTTTTCCGTGAACGGGACGTGCCGGAACGTACGACGGCCCGCCCGGGGTGGCCGGGCGGGCCGTCGTACGTCGTGCGCAGGGGCGGGTCAGCCCACGTGCACACCGCCCTCGGGGCCGTCGGTGGCGAGCTCCTCGTGCTTGACGTTGAGGAACGCCCACACCGCGATCGAGCCGATCGCGACCAGCGCGGCGCCGACCAGGAAGGCGGCCGTCGCACCTTCGGTGAAGGAGCCGAGGAAGGCGAGCGCGCCGGCGTCCTCGACCGGGACGCCCTGGGCGACCAGGTCGCGGGCCAGGTCGGTCTTGGTGCCGTCCGCGAAGTGCAGCGCGACCGTGCTCAGGATGGCCAGGCCGAGCGCGCCCCCCACCTGCTGCATCGTGTTGAGGACGCCGGAGCCGATGCCGGAGTCCTCGGGCCGCAGGTGGTGCACGGCGGTCAGGGTGAGCGGCACGAACACCGCGCCCATGCCGACGGCCATCAGGATGATGAACGGGAAGACCGAGGTCCAGTAGTTCACGTCGGCGCCGAGGTGGCCGCCGCTGCCCAGGGCGAGCAGGTCGGCCGCGCCGGTCGGGACCTCCAGGCGGGAGAAGCCGAAGAGCGCGACGGCCGCCATCAGCGTCCCGGTGCCGGCGATGAACCGCGGGTCGATCCGGTTGACCAGGTTCGAGGAGATGCCCGCGCCGATCACGATGCCGATGGAGAACGGCAGGAACGCGAACCCGGTGTGCAGCGGGCTGTAGCCCACGACCAGCTGGATGAAGAGGCTGAGGAAGTAGAACATCGCGAACATCGCGGCGGGCACCACCATCATCACCAGGAAGCTGGTCGCCCGGGTGCGGTTGGCGAAGACCCGGACCGGCAGCAGCGGGTGCTCGACCCGGGACTCGACGACCGCGAACGCCGCGAGGAGCGCGGCACCGGCGGCCAGCGACGCGATGGTCCAGGGGTCGCCCCAGCCGTGCGCCTCCTCGCCGGCGCGGGTGAAGCCGTAGACCAGGCCGAGGAGGCCGAGGGTGCCGGTGATGGCGCCGGGGACGTCGAGCTCGCCGGGGTGCGACTCGGACTCGTTGAGGAAGCGCGGGGCGAGGTACGCCGCGACCAGGCCGATCGGCACGTTGATCAGGAACGTCCAGCGCCAGCCCTCGAGGTCGAGGATCGGGTCGAGGCCGGTGAGCCAGCCGCCGAGGATCAGGCCGACGGCCGCGCCGGCGCCCGACATGGCGGCGTACACGGCGAAGGCGCGGTTGCGCGCCGGGCCGGCCGGGAACGTCGTGGTGATCAGCGCCAGGGCGGCGGGGGAGGCGAGGGCGGCGCCGAGGCCCTGCAGGCCGCGGGAGGCCAGGAGCATGGCCTCGTTCTGCGCGAAGCCGCCGAGCAGCGAGGCGACCGCGAAGATCGTCAGGCCGACCATGAAGATCCGGCGCCGGCCGTAGAGGTCGCCGAGCCGGCCACCGAGCAGCAGCAGGCCGCCGAAGGCGAGGGCGTAGCCGGTGACGATCCAGGTGAGGTTGGCGTCGTCGATGTTGAGGTCGTTGCCGATGAAGGGCAGGGCGATGTTCGCGATGGAGGCGTCGAGCACCACCATCAGCTGCGCCATCGAGATGAGCACGAGCGCCCAACCCAGGTGCAGCTTCTTCTCCGAGGGCTGGGCCTCGGGAGTCGCGAGGTCGGTCATGGAGGGATTTCCTTCTCTGGGTTCCGTGTGGTGGTCGGAAGGTGCGGGTCGGCGCTCAGCGGGTCGCTGCGGGCACGATGATCTGGTCGATCACGCTGGTGATCAGGTGGGGGTCGGGCACCTCGCCCATGACGAAGACGCGGTGCATGACGATGCCGGCGAGGGCCGGCTCGAAGAGGTCGAGGTCGAGACCCTCCCGGAGCTCGCCGCGCGCGGCGGCGCGCTCCCAGACGAGGCGGGAGGTCGCGATCTTGGGGCCGATCACGTCGCGGCGGAACGCCTCGGCGAACGCCGGGTCGCGGGTCAGGGCCGTGACGACGGCGCCGAACGTGGCGACCGCCTGGGGGTCGGCGAGGCCGCCCAGGCCGCAGAACATGCTCTCCAGGTCGCCCTTCAGGCTGCCGGTGTCCGGCACCTGCTGGGGTCCCTTCGAGTTCGCCACGGCATCGACGACGAGGCTGACCTTGTTGGTCCAGCGGCGGTAGAGCGTCGCCTTGGAGGCCTTGGCCCGGGTCGCGACAGCGTCCATGGTGAGGCGGTCGTAGCCGACGTCGGCGAGGACCTCGAGGGTGGCGGCCAGGATCTCCTGCTCGCGGTCACCCTCGACGCGGGGCCGCTGGACGGCTGCCTCGGGCGGGGTCATCTGAACTCTCCTGTGATGGTCGACACAAATGAAACGAAACCGTTTCGTTTCATCGCCAACAGTCGAGGGGGCGCGAGTTGTTCCCGCCGCCTCCCGGGTGGTCCAGACCACCGGCCGAGTGGGTGCCGAGGGGTGGCGGTCGAGTGTCGGAGGAGGGCGGCAAGATAGGCGCATGACCGAGCCGACGCCCGCCACCGAGGACTCCCGCGAGCAGCACCGCCGGCTCAGCGAGGAGATCGAGGACGCGCGCTGGCGCTACTACGTCCTGGACTCGCCGACGCTGTCCGACGCCGACTTCGACCAGCGGCTGCGAGCCCTCGAGGCGCTCGAGGAGGAGTTCCCGGAGCTGCGGACGCCGGACTCGCCGACCCAGAAGGTCGGCGGCGCGGTCTCCACCGAGTTCACCGCCGTCGACCACCTGCGCCGGATGGAGAGCCTCGACAACGCCTTCTCGGTCGAGGAGCTGGAGTCGTGGTACGCCCGGCTGGGCCGCGACGGCATCGAGGCGCCCGAGCTGCTGTGCGAGCTGAAGGTCGACGGACTGGCGATCAACCTGCTCTACGAGAACGGCCTGCTGGTCCGCGCCCTGACCCGCGGCGACGGCACGACCGGCGAGGACGTCACGCCGAACGTACGCACCATCGACTCCGTGCCGCGGCGGCTGAGCGGCACCGAGGAGTTCCCGGTGCCCGAGCTGATCGAGGTGCGCGGCGAGGTCTTCCTCCCGGTGGCCGCGTTCGAGCGGCTCAACGAGTCGATGACCGATGCCGGCAAGCCGGTCTTCGCCAACCCGCGCAACGCCGCGGCGGGCTCGCTGCGCCAGAAGGACCCCCGGGTCACGGCGACGCGCGCGCTCGGGATGGTCTGCCACGGCATCGGCGAGCGCCGCGGCTTCGAGCCGAAGGCCCAGTCGCACGCCTACGAGGCACTCGCGGCCTGGGGGCTCCCGACCAGCGAGGCGGTCCGCGTGGTCCCCACGCTGAGGGAGGTCGAGGCGTTCATCGCCGACGCGGGGGAGCGGCGGCACACGATCGTCCCCTACGAGATCGACGGCGTGGTGGTGAAGGTCGACGACGTCGCGCTCCAGCGTCGGCTGGGCTCGACGAGCCGGGCGCCGCGGTGGGCCATCGCGTTCAAGTACCCGCCCGAGGAGGTCAACGCCAAGCTGCTCTCCATCGAGGTCAACGTCGGCCGGACCGGCCGCGTCACGCCGTACGGCGTCATGGAGCCGACGCGGGTCGCGGGCTCGACGGTCGAGAACGCCACCCTCCACAACGCCCACGAGGTGCGGCGCAAGGACGTGCGCCCCGGCGACACGGTGATCCTGCGCAAGGCCGGCGACGTGATCCCCGAGATCGTCGGGCCGGTGCTGCCGCTGCGACCCGAGGGGCTGGCGGAGTGGGTGATGCCGACCGAGTGCCCCGCGTGCGGCACGACGCTCGCCGAGCAGAAGGAGGGCGACAAGGACCTGCGCTGCCCCAACCACGAGCGGTGCCCCGGCCAGGTCCGCGAGCGCGTCTACTTCGTGGCCGGGCGCAGCGCCTTCGACATCGAGGGCCTGGGCTACGAGGCGGCCACCGCGCTCCTCGACGCGGGGGTGATCACCAACGAGGGCGACGTGTTCGACCTGAGCGCCGACCAGCTGCTCCGCACCGAGCTCTTCACACGAGCGGCGAAGAAGACCGAGGAGGGCGACCGGGTCCTCTCGGCCAATGGCCAGCGGCTCCTCGACAACCTCGACTCACGCAAGGACGTCCCGCTGTGGCGCGTCCTGGTCGCCCTCTCGATCCGTCACACCGGCCCCAGCGCGTCCCGAGCGCTGGCCCAGGAGTTCGGCTCGATGGAGGCGATCCGGGCGGCCACCGAGGAGCAGCTCGCGGCCGCGGAGGGCGTCGGCCCGACCATCGCCGCCGCCGTCATCGAGTGGTTCAAGGTCGACTGGCACACCGAGATCGTCGAGAAGTGGACGGCGGCCGGCGTCTCGATGGCCGACGAGCGCGACGAGTCCACGCCCCGCACCCTGGAGGGGCTGACCATCGTCGTCACCGGCTCCCTCGACGGCTACAGCCGCGACTCCGCCAAGGAGGCGATCCTTGCCCGCGGGGGCAAGGCCGCCGGCTCGGTCTCCAAGAAGACCGACTTCGTCGTCGTCGGCGAGAACGCCGGCTCCAAGGCCGACAAGGCCGAGCAGCTCGGCGTACCCGTGCTGGACGAGGCGGGCTTCACCGCGCTGCTGGAGAACGGGCCGCCGCCGGTCGAGGGGTAGTGGCGTCGCGGCGCGCTGGTTGCAGGCACATCACGGTATGCAGACGAGGCGGCAGTTCCCACGGTGGGTACGCCGTGGCAAGTGCCAACTCGTCGGCATACCGTGATGAAGCAGCAGCCGCCGCGGTCCGCCGGCGCCAAACCTCACCCCTTTGGTTTCTGCCTTTCGCCACGCGCTCGGCCGCTTGATGCCAACCTCGGCACATGCAATTCAACGGACGTCTTATCGCCCTCACCGTGTCCTCGGCCGTGCTGCTCGCGGTCCCCGCCGTCGCCCAGGCCACCCCGGGCCAACCCGCCGAGCGGGCGGCGAAGTTCACCACCATCAAGACCTGGTCCGGAGCCAAGCAGCAGGCCTGCAAGAAGGCGACGCCGAACGGCAAGAGCTGGAAGGTCGTCACCCGCGTCGTCAACGGCCGGGAGGCCGAGGTCGGCGTCGGCCTGATCGTCCTCAAGGGGGAGCAGGAGGTCGACCGGGCCGCGACCCCCATCGTCAAGAAGGGCGTCACGTCGAAGCTCGTCTCGGTCAAGATCCGCAAGGACAAGCGCTACACGCTGGAGGCATTCCAGTTCCAGGGCCAGATGGGCGACGGCGGACCGATCAAGCTGAAGAAGATCCGTCGCTGCTGAGGACTCCGTCGTACGACCTCGCACGCGCCGCCACCCGACCGGGTGGCGGCGCATCGTGCGTCCGGGAGATCGGGGGCCGACCGACCGTGGGTCGGCGCGCGGACTCTCCTAGGATGGAGACCATGCCTGAGATCACCAGAGACGAGGTCGCGCACCTGGCGACGCTCGCCCGGATCGACCTGGACGACGCGGAGCTCGACCACCTCGCGCCCCAGCTGTCGGTCATCCTCGAGTCGGTCGCGTCGATCAGCGGCGTCGCCGGTGACGACGTCCCGCCGACCTCGCACCCGCTGCCGCTGACCAACGTCTTCCGCGAGGACGTCGTGGTGCCGAGCCTCACCGCCGAGCAGGCGCTGTCCGGGGCTCCGGCCTCCGAGCAGCAGCGCTTCGCCGTCCCGCGGATCCTGGGGGACGAGCAGTGAGTGACCTGACCCGCCTCACCGCCGCGCAGGCGGCCGACGCGCTCGCCGCCGGCGAGATCACCTCCGTCGCGCTGACCCAGGCGGTCCTCGACCGGATCACCGCGGTCGACGCCGACGTCCACGCGTTCCTCCATGTCGACGCCGAGGGCGCGCTCGAGCAGGCTGCCGCCTCCGACGCCCGCCGCGCGGCCGGCGCGCCGCTGCACCCCCTCGACGGGGTGCCGATCGCGGTCAAGGACGTGCTCGCCACCGACGGTCTGCCGACCACGTGCGGCTCGAAGATCCTCGAGGGCTGGATCCCGCCGTACGACGCCACCGTGGTCACCAAGCTGAAGGCGGCCGGGCTGCCGATCGTCGGCAAGACCAACATGGACGAGTTCGCGATGGGCTCCTCCACCGAGCACTCGGCGTACGGTCCGACCCGCAACCCCTGGGACCTCGACCGGATCCCCGGCGGTTCCGGCGGCGGCTCCGCGGCCGCGGTCGCCGCGTTCGAGGTGCCGCTGGCCCTCGGCACCGACACCGGCGGCTCGATCCGGCAGCCGGGTGCCGTCACCGGCACGGTCGGCGTGAAGCCGACGTACGGCGGGATCTCCCGCTACGGCCTGGTCGCGATGGCCAACAGCCTCGACCAGGTCGGTCCGGTCACCCGCACCGTCCTGGACTCCGCGCTGCTGCACGAGCTGATCGGCGGGCACGACCCGCTCGACTCGACCAGCATCGACCAGCCGCTGCCGGACCTGGTCACCGCCGCTCGCGAGGGTGCAGCCGGTGACCTGAGCGGCCTGAAGGTCGGCGTGATCACCGAGCTGACCGGCGATGGCTACCAGGCCGGCGTACTGGCTCGTTTCCAGGAGTCGGTCGACCTGCTGGTCAAGGCCGGCGCCGAGGTCGTCGAGGTGTCCTGCCCGAGCTTCGTGCACGCGCTCGCGGCGTACTACCTGATCATGCCGAGCGAGGCGTCCTCCAACCTCGCCAAGTTCGACGCCATGCGCTACGGCCTGCGGGTGCTGCCCGAGGGCATCGACAACCCCAGCGCCGAGGACGTCATGCGGGCCTCCCGCGACGCCGGCTTCGGCGACGAGGTGAAGCGCCGGATCATCCTCGGCACGTACGCGCTGTCCAGCGGCTACTACGACGCCTACTACGGCACCGCGCAGAAGGTCCGCACGCTCATCACGCGTGACTTCGAGGCAGCCTTCGAGCAGGTCGACGTCCTCGTCTCGCCCACGGCGCCGACCACGGCGTTCAAGCTGGGGGAGAAGCTCGACGACCCGATCGCGATGTACCTCAACGACCTCGCGACCATCCCCGCCAACCTCGCGGGCGTTCCTGGGCTCTCGCTGCCCGCCGGGCTGGCCGACGAGGACGGGCTGCCGGTCGGCTTCCAGGTCCTCGCCCCGGCGCTCGCCGACGACCGGCTCTACCGGGTCGGCGCCGCCCTCGAGGCGGCCCTGCAGGCCCAGTGGGGCGGCCCGCTCGCACCTCCCGAGGAGAACCTCCGATGACCGACACCCTGGTCAGCTTCGACGACGTGCTGGCGTCGTACGACCCGGCGCTGGGCCTGGAGGTCCACGTCGAGCTCAACACCGCGACCAAGATGTTCTGTGGCTGCCCGGCGACGTTCGGCGGCGAGCCGAACACCCAGGTCTGCCCGACCTGCCTGGGCCTGCCCGGCGCGATGCCGGTCGTCAACGGCAAGGCGGTGGAGTCCGCGATCCGGATCGGGCTCGCGCTCAACTGCGAGATCGCCGAGTGGTGCCGCTTCGCGCGGAAGAACTACTTCTACCCGGACATGCCGAAGAACTTCCAGACCTCCCAGTACGACGAGCCGATCGCGTTCGAGGGCTGGATGGACGTCGACGTCGACGGCGAGACCTTCCGGGTCGAGATCGAGCGCGCCCACATGGAGGAGGACACCGGCAAGTCGCTGCACGTCGGCGGCTCGACCGGTCGCATCCACGGTGCCGACTACTCGCTGGTCGACTACAACCGCGCCGGCATCCCCCTGATCGAGATCGTCACCAAGCCGATCCTCGGCGCGGGGGCGAAGGCTCCGGCGGTGGCGCGGGCGTACGTCAGCCAGCTCCGCGACCTGATCGTCGCGCTCGGCGTCTCCGAGGCCCGGATGGACCAGGGCAACCTGCGCGCCGACGTCAACCTGTCGCTGTCGCCGAAGGGCTCCGGCGTCCTCGGCACGCGCACCGAGACCAAGAACGTCAACTCGTTCCGCTCGGTCGAGCGCGCCGTCCGGTTCGAGATGCAGCGGCACGCCGCGATCCTCGACGGCGGCGAGGCGATCTTCCAGGAGACCCGGCACTGGCACGAGGACACCGGCGTGACCACCAGCGGTCGCCCGAAGTCCGACGCCGACGACTACCGGTACTTCCCCGAGCCCGACCTGGTGCCGGTGGCGCCGAGCCGGGAGTGGGTCGAGGAGCTGCGCGGCACCCTGCCGGAGAACCCGGTCGAGCGCCGGGCGCGGCTGCAGTCGGCGTGGGGCTACACCGACCTGGAGATGCGCGACGTGGTCGCCTCGGGCCTGCTCGGCCCGATCGAGGAGACCGTCGCAGCCGGTGCGTCCGCCCAGTCGGCCCGCAAGTGGTGGATCGCCGAGCTGACCCGTCGGGCCAACGACGCGGGTGTCGACGTCGTCGACCTCGGCGTCAGCCCCGCCCAGGTCGCGGCCGTCCAGGCGCTGGTCGACGCCGGCACCATCAACGACAAGCTGGCCCGCCAGGTCTTCGACGGCCTGCTCGCCGGCGAGGGCACGCCCGAGGAGATCGTCGCCGCCCGCGGGCTGGCCGTGGTCTCCGACGACGGTGCCCTCGGTGCGGCGGTCGACGCCGCCATCGCCGCCAACCCCGACGTCGCCGACAAGATCCGCGACGGCAAGGTCGCCGCGGCGGGTGCGCTCATCGGAGCGGTGATGAAGGAGATGCGCGGCCAGGCCGACGCCGCCCGCGTCCGCGAGCTGATCCTGGAGAAGCTCGCCTGACCTGAGTGACGGACGTCATGCGGACGGAGCCACTGGTTGCTCCGTCCGCATGACGTTCCGCGCGGACTGCGGCGTTATGGTGCTCGGACACATCCATCAACGCCCGCAGCAGGGGAAGCCGGTCCAACTCCGGCGCTGACCCGCAACCGTGGGTCGGGCGGTACGAGGTACCGCCCGACGAGCCGGAGCACCTGTCGCGACGCGTCCTCACCATTCGCTGCCGAGGAATGCAGCGGGCGGGTTCTCTCCAGGACCTTCTCGTTCAGCAGCGGGAAGGAACCATGAACACCCACGTACGACGCGTGGCCGGCCTGCTCGCCGCGCCCGCCCTCGCCGCGACTGCGGTCGTCGCCGTCTCGGCGCCCGCGGCCCAGGCCGCCCCGATCGCCGCCCCGGCCGGGGTCGACCGTGCCCCGGCGGCGTCGGCCGCCGCGTACCTCGCCGCGCAGCCGGAGGCCTCGAACATCATCCGGGTCTTCTACTCCTACCTCGACGAGTCGACGACGCCCCCGACCCCCGTCGAGGGTGACTACCTCGACTACGGACTGACGATCGACGCGGGCTACGCCCTCGACGCGGTCGGTGGTCAGACCGCCAAGCTCACCCAGATCACCGACGCGCTCCAGGCCGGCATTGGCGACTACGCGTTCGGCGGCAGCTCGCGCGCCAAGCTCGCGTCGTTCCTGCTCGCCCAGGGTCGTACGGGCGCGGACATCGACGCGCTGGTCGACGCCCTCGAGGGCAACATCTCCGACGACGCGGGCACGCTCGGCCGCTTGGTGGAGACGACCGGCGACGACTGGAACAGCACCCTGACCCAGTCGTACGCCGTCGCTGCGCTCGACCTGGCGGCCTCCGACGAGGCCGACGAGGCTCTCGCGTACCTGCTCGGCCAGCAGTGCGCGGCCGGGTTCTTCCAGGAGTACCTCCCCGCGAAGGACGCAGCCGACCAGACGTGCGACGCCGAGTCCGCGGTCCCGAGCGTGGACACGACCGCGCTCGCCGTACTGATGCTGCAGGGCCAGAAGGCCGGGGTCGCCGAGGAGCTCGCGGACGCGACGGGGTGGCTCGCTTCCCAGCAGGCCGCCGACGGGTCGTGGGGCGGCAACGCCAACCGGACCGGCCTGGCCGGCTGGGCGCTCGGCGTGTCGGGCAACGCGGCCGCCGCTGGGAAGGCGGCCGGCTGGCTGCGGGCGCACCAGCTCGCGAACGCGGGTACCTGCGCGACGTACGCCGCCAAGGACGCCGGTGCGGTGACGCTGGACGACCTCGGCTTCGCGAACGCGGCGTCCGGTCCGCTCGACCAGATCGACAACAGTGTCGCCACGCGGGCCACGGCCCAGGCTCTGCCCGCCCTCCTCTGGGCACCGGGTGGCGCCGCGGCCGGTGCCACGACCGTGTCCGCCACGACCAAGCTCGTCCGAGCGGGTTCGACCCAGGCCGTCTCGCTCCGGGGCGCCCCGGGTGACACCCTGTGCGTGACCGCGGCCGGCGCCCGCACCCGCGTGGTGCTGCCCGCCTCGGGGTCTGCCAGCGCGTCGGTGAAGCTGCCCGGCGGTACGCGCAAGACCGCGGTGTCGGTCGTCGACGCGGGTGGCGAGACGAAGACGGTCGCTATCACGGGGCTGGGGGCCAGGAAGCTTCCGGTCTCCGTCGCCACCAAGATCCGGAAGGGCAAGCGTCTCGCCGTTCGGGTCGGCGGGCTGGTGCGTGGGGAGTCCGTCGTCGTCAGCTACCGGGGCAAGAAGGTCGCCCGGGGCAAGGCGAACGCGAAGGGCAAGGCGACGCTGCGGTTCAAGGCCACCAAGGTCGGGCGCGGCAAGCTGGTCGTGCGCGGCCAGTTCGCCAACCGGAAGAACACGAAGGTCGTCACGGTCAAGCGATGAGCTTCCGCTTCACTCGTCGGCTCACCGCCGCGGTCGTCCTGGCCGCGGCGGTGGGTCCGGGCCTGACCCTCACGGCCGGATCGGCCCCGGCGGCTGCCGCTACCTGCAGCACCGCGTCGGGCGTGAGCGTCCTCGTCGACTTCAAGGAGCTCGGCGGCGGGATCCAGGGAACCTGCGTCGCCAACGGAGGCGGCCAACGGGCCTCGTCGCTGTTCCCGACCGCAGGTTTCCCGCTCACGTACGTCCAGAACGAGCCGGGCTTCGTCTGCCGGGTCTCGGCGAAGCCCGCCCAGGACCCGTGTGTGGACACGCCACCGACCGACGCCTACTGGGGTCTGTGGTGGTCCGACGGGAAGAACGGCGTCTGGAACTACGCGAACTACGGCGCGTCCGCACTGAAGGTCCCCGCGGGGTCCTCGGTCGCCTTCGCCTGGAAGCAGGGTGGGGGCTCGGCCTCTGCCCCGGGCGTCGCGCCGCCGGCTCCCGCCGCGCCGACGAAGGCGCCCACGACGGCACCGACCAAGAAGCCCAGCAAGCAACCCGGCAAGCCGAGCAAGCAGCCCTCGAAGGCCGCGACCACGTCTCCGACGCGGGCGCCGGCTCCGCAGGTGAGTGCTCCGGGATCGGCCGCCGCGAGCTCGGGGACGCCGTCGGCGTCGCTGGCGGCGACGCCCAGCCCGTCCGAGACGCCGACCGCCACGGCCACGGGCAGCGCGTCCGTCGCGCCCGAGGCGGCCCCCGCAGTCCCGACCGAGACCCCATCGGCCTCGGCGACCGAGATCTCCGAGCCCGAGGTGGTCCCGGCCGCCGAGCAGACCACCGAGGACGGCGGCGTACCGACCTGGCTCGTGGTGGTCATGCTGGTGGCGCTCCTCGGCGCGACCGGCGCCGTCGCGGTGCACCGGCGCCGGGGTGCGGACTCGTCGGGTCCGTGACCGTCACGACCGCCGCCCGCGTCGGACGGCTTCCGCGTGACCTGCACCCCCTGGCCTGGTGGGTGTGGGCGCTCGGGCTCGCCACGGCGGCCTCGACGACCACCAACCCGTTCGTGCTGCTGCTCCTGGTCGGGGTGGCGGCGCTGGTGGTGGCGGCGCGACGCTCCGACCAGCCGTGGGGGCGGTCCTTCCGGCTCTACCTGTGGCTCGGCCTGGTGATCATCGTGGTCCGCGTGGTCTTCCGGCTCGTCTTCGGCGGCTCGTACGGCGACACGGTGCTGCTCGACCTGCCCGAGATCCCGCTGCCGGGCTGGGTCCGGGGGATCACCCTGCTCGGCCCGGTCACCCTCGAGAGCCTGCTCGCGGGCCTGTACGACGGCATGCGGCTGGCCGCCATCGTCATCTGCGTCGGCGCCGCCAACTCGCTGGCCAACCCGAAGCGGCTGCTGCGCTCGGTGCCCTCGGCTCTCTACGAGGTCGGCACCGCGCTGGTCGTCGCGGTGACCGTGCTGCCCCAGCTCGCCGACAGCGTCCGCCGGGTCCGTGCCGCGCAGCGCCTGCGGGCGGGCGACCAGCGGAGGTTCGGCCGGGTGCGCCGCACGCTGGTGCCCGTCCTCGAGGACGCCCTGGAGCGCTCGCTCGCGCTGGCGGCGGGCATGGACACCCGCGGCTACGGGCGCACCTCCGGGGCCAGCCGCGGGGCGCGGCGGACCACCGGCGCCCTGCTGCTCCTCGGCCTGTGCGGCCTGTGCATCGGTTGCTACGCCGTGCTCGACACGACCGCCCCGCGCTACCTGGCCCTCCCGATGGTCGTCCTGGGCCTGCTGCTGGCGGGCGCGGGCCTGCGCAGCGCGGGTCGCCGGGCCGAGCGGACGACGTACCGCCCGGACCCGTGGCGCTGGGCCGAGACCGGCGTCGCGCTGTCCGGGATCGCGACCGGCGCGGCGTGCTGGTGGGTGGGCCGCGAGAGCCCACTGCTCGCGCACCCCCTGCTGACCGAGGTCCCCTCCGTCGCCGGGCTCGCGCTGCTCGGCGCCCTCGCGGGACTCGCCGCCGCGGTGATCGCGCCCCCGCCGAGGATGGTGGCCGCATGATCGAGCTGCGCGGCATCACCTTCGGGTACGACGGCCGCCGGGTCCTCGACGACGTCGACCTCGTCGTCGACGAGGGCGAGCTGGTGCTCGTCTCCGGCCCGACCGGCGTCGGGAAGTCGACCCTGCTCGGTGTGGTCACCGGGATCGTCCCGCGCTTCTCCGGCGGCGTGCTCGGCGGCGACCTGCTTCTCGACGGCGCCAGCATCGTGCACCTGCCGCCCCGCGAGCGCGCGCACGCGATCGGGTACGTCGGGCAGGACCCCGCCGCCGGCTTCGTCACCGACACGGTCGAGGAGGAGCTCGCCTACGGCATGGAGCAGCTCGGCCTGCCCGCCGACACGATGCGCCGCCGGGTCGAGGAGACCCTCGACCTGCTCGGCATCGCGGGCCTGCGCGACCGGGACCTGCGCAGCCTCTCCGGCGGCCAGCAGCAGCGGGTCGCGATCGGGGCGGTGCTGACCATGCACCCCCGCGTGCTGGTGCTCGACGAGCCGACCTCCGCGCTCGACCCGACGGCGGCCGAGGAGGTGCTGGCGACGCTGACCCGGCTGGTCCACGACCTCGGGGTGTCCGTGCTGCTGGCCGAGCACCGCCTGGAGCGCGTCGTCCCGTTCGCGGACCGGATGTGCCTGCTGACCGGCGACGGACGGGTCGCGGTGGGGGAGCCCGCCGAGCTGCTCGCCACCTCACCCGTCGTACCCCCGATCGTGGAGCTGGGCCGCGCCGCCGGCTGGTCGCCGCTGCCGCTGAGCGTGCGCGACGCCCGTCGCCGCGCCCGCGACCTGCCGCCGCTGCCGGCACCCGCCGTACCTGCCGAGCCGGACGCGCCGCCGGGCCTGGTGGCCACCGGGCTGAGCGTCGTGCACGGTCGGACCGTCGCGCTCCGCGAGGTCGACGTCCAGGTGCCGGCGGGTCGGGTGACCGGACTGATGGGCCGCAACGGCTCGGGCAAGTCCTCGCTGCTGTGGGCGCTGCAGGGCAGCGGCCGGCGGCAGGCCGGGACGGTCCGGGTCGGCGAGCTGGACCCGGCCCGGCTGGAGCCCGCCGACCGGCGGGCGCTGGTGGGGCTGCTGCCCCAGACCGCGGCGGACCTGCTGTACCTGGAGACCGTCGCCGAGGAGTGCGCCGCGGGTGGCCCCGCGACCCGCGCGATCCTGGACCGGCTGGTGCCGGGCATCCCGGACGACGCCCACCCGCGCGACCTGTCGGAGGGCCAGCGGCTCGCGGTCGGGTTGTCGCTGGTGCTGGCCGCCCAGCCGCGGGTCCTGCTGCTCGACGAGCCGACGCGCGGGCTGGACTACGCCGCCAAGCGGGTGCTGGCCGGCATCCTGCGCGACCTCGCCGCGGACGGGCACGCCGTCCTCGTCGCCACCCACGACGTGGAGTTCGTGGCCCAGTCCGCCGACGACGTCGTGGTGCTCGCCGAGGGCGAGGTGGTCTCCTCCGGTCCGGTACGCCGGGTGATCTCGGAGTCGCCGGCGTTCGCTCCCCAGATCACCAAGGTGCTCGGTCCGCCGTGGCTCCGCGTCGACGAGGTGGCGGCAGCCCTGGGCGGCCGGTCGTGAACGGCGCCATCGCCCTCTCGCGCCGCTCGGCCGTCGTGCTGCTCGTCGCGTCGGTCGCCGGGCTCGTGATGCTCTGCTGGCCGCTGCTCCTGCAGGTCGAGCCGGGCACCACCCGGGTCGACCCGCCGTTCCTCTTCCTGGCGCTGCTGCCGCTGGTGATCGCGGTGGTGCTCGCCGAGATGAGCGAGGGCGGGCTGGACCCGCGGGTGCTGGCCATCCTGGGCGTGCTGAGCGCGATCAACGCGGTGCTCCGGGGCATCTCGGCCGGCACCGCCGGGGTGGAGCTCGTCTTCTTCCTGCTGATCCTCGCCGGACGGGTCTTCGGGCCGGGCTTCGGCTACGTCCTGGGCTGTACGTCGTTGTTCGCCTCCGCGCTGCTGACGGCAGGGGTGGGGCCGTGGCTGCCGTTCCAGATGATCTGCGCGGCCTGGGTCGGGCTCGGGGCGGGCCTGCTGCCGCGGAGGGTCACCGGGCGGGCCGAGATCGCGATGCTGGCGGCGTACGGCGTGCTGGCGTCGTACGCCTACGGGCTGCTGATGAACCTCTCGAGCTGGCCGTTCCTGCTCGGCGTGCAGGTGCCCGGGCACACCGGCTCGCTGGCCTACGTCCCGGGCGCGCCCGTGGTCGACAACCTGCAGACCTTCCTCGTCTACACGCTGCTGACCTCGACCGGAAGCTGGGACACCGGTCGCGCGATCACGACCGCCGTGGCGATCGTCGTCCTCGGTCCGGCGGTGCTGACCACGCTGCGCCGGGCCGCTCGGCGGGCGACGGTGACCGGCCGCGTCGAGGGTCCGGAGGCCGGTGTCAGGGCCGGACGATGAGGATCCGGTCGTCGCCGCTGCGGGGTTCGGTCCGGCCGTCCCGGTTGCTCGTGGTGAGCCACAGCCGCCCGTCGGGCGCCGTGACGACGGTGCGCATCCGGCCGTAGTCGCCGACGAAGAACGCCTGGGGGTCGGTGGCCCTGCCGTCGGTCAGGCTGACCCGCCACAGCCGCTCGCCCCGCAGCGCGGCGAGCCAGAGGTGGCCCCCGGCGTACGCGAGGCCGGAGGGCGAGGCGTCGTCGGTGTTCCAGGTGACCTGCGGGTCGACGAAGCCGCGGTCGGTGCCGCCCTTGCCCTCGACCTCGGGCCAGCCGTAGTTGGCGCCGGCGCGGATCGCGTTGAGCTCGTCGAAGGTCTGGTCGCCGAACTCCGAGGCCCACAACTGGTCGCCGACGAAGGCCAGGCCCTGGACGTTGCGGTGCCCCCAGGACCAGACCTCGTTGTCGAACGGGTTGCCCGGCGCGGGCTCGCCGTCCGGGGTGATGCGCAGGATCTTCCCGGCGAGGTCGTCGCGGTCCTGGGACCGGTCCGGCTCGCCGATCTCGCCGGTGGTGACGTAGAGGTAGCCGTTGGGGCCGAACTCGAGCCGGCCGCCGTCGTGGCGGAAGCCGTTGGGGATGCCGGTCAGCACGGGCTCGGGCTCGCCGAGCCGGTCGCCCCGCAGGGTGGCGCGGACGACCCGGTTGTCCTCGGCGGTGCTGACGTAGAGGTAGATCTGCCGGTCCTCGGCGAACGTCGGCGACACCGCGACGCCCAGCAGGCCGGCCTCGCCCTGAGGTGCCGCCTCGTCGATCGTGCCGAGCTCGGTCACCCGGTGCGGCCGCTGACCGCCGATCCGCAGCACCCGGCGGGTGTCGCGCTCGGTGACGACGGCGTCGCCGTCGGGGAGGAAGTCGAGGCCCCAGGGCGCCGCCAGCCCGGTCGCGACGGTCCCGACCACCTTCGGTGGGCGGTTCGAGACCGACTCGCTCGCGTCCGGCGGGGGAGCCGTGGTCGGGGTCGGAGCCGCCGACGAAGGGGGCGCGGTCGCCGTCGCCGTCGGGGTGCTCTCGATGTCGTAGGTCACCTCGGACCCGTCCTGCGAGCATCCTGCGAGCAGTCCCGCAGCCATCGCCAGTGCGAGCATCCGCCTCATGCCGGCGACTCTACTGACGGGCACCACCCGCGGGGACGGGTCAGCGGGCGTCGCGGACGCCCGGCGCGCGGGGTGCGTCGGCGAGGTGGGCGAGGTACTCCTCGACCTCCAGCCGCTCGGCGCGGCGCTGCGCGAGCGCGGTCGAGGCGACCATCGCGTTGCGACGGGCGTGCTGCTGGGAGTCGACCGACCAGCGGTCGAGGCGGCGTTCGGCCCGGTGGACCAGGTTCGTGAGGGGAGCGACGGCAGAGACGGACAACGCGGCAACGGACATGGATGCTCCGGGCGGTGAGGTCTGGGGGGAGCCTCCAGCGTAGGACTCGGAGGCGTCCGTGGCATCACCCCAACGTGTCCACCTCGTGAACGATCGCGGGGCTCAGTCCGGTGCCGGCTCGGCGAGCACCTGCCCGGAGCGGGTCGCCCCGACGCTGGCGACGACGACGCAGGCCATCGCCGCCCACTGGACCGGGCTCAGGAACTCCGCCAGCACGACCATGCCGGCCAGTGCCGCCGCGGCGGGCTCCAGGCTCATCAGGATGCTGAACACCGACGGCCGGATCGAGCGCAGCGCGACCAGCTCGCAGGTGTAGGGGATCACCGAGCTGAGCAGGCCGACCAGCGCGCCGAGGAGCAGGATCCGCCCGTCGCCGAGCTGGTCGCCGTGGCGGCCCAGGGCGAGCGGCGTCAGCAGCAGCATCGCGACGAAGCTGGCCACGACCAGCCCGTCGAAGCCCGGCCAGCGGCGGCCGGTCTGCGCGCTCATCAGGATGTACGACGCCCATGCGGCACCGGCCAGCAGCGCGTACAGGACCCCCACGGGGTCGAGGTCGCTCCGCTCGAAGCCGAGCAGCAGCACGCCGAGCCCGGCCAGGCCGACCCACAGCAGGTCCTGGACCCGTCGCGAGCCGAGCACCGCGATGGTCAGCGGGCCGGCGAACTCGATGGTGACCGCCAGGCCGAGCGGGATCCGCTGGAAGGACTGGTAGATCGCCCAGTTCATCAGCCCGAGGCTGGCGCCGTACGCCAGCACGACCAGCCAGTCGTCCCGGGTCTTGCCGCGCAGCACCGGCCGGGCGATCGCCAGCATGATCAGCGCGCTCGCGGCCAGCCGCAGCCAGACGATCGCGGTCGGCTCGGCCTCGTCGAACAGGCTCTTCGCGACGCCCGCGCCGAACTGCACCGAGAGGATCCCGACCAGCACCAGCCAGATCGGCGAGACCGGCGATGATTTCGAGGCGGTCACCGGGTCAACCTAGCGGCCACGTTCCGAGGTCAGGTCTGCGACGAAGGAGGCAGGGATGGGCACGGTGCTGATGGTGGGCACGCGCAAGGGGCTGTGGATCGGCAGGTCGGACGACGAGCGTGCCGACTGGTCGTTCACCGGCCCGCACCACGACATGGAGGAGGTCTACTCCTGCCTCGTCGACACCCGGACGTCGACCTTGCGGCTGCTGTCCGGTGCGTCGTCGAGCTGGCTGGGTCCGCAGGTCCGGTGGTCCGACGACCTCGGCGAGACCTGGCAGGAGACTCCCAACGGAGGCATCCGCTTCCCGGAGGGCACCGACGCCTCCGTCGAGCGGATCTGGCAGCTGGTGCCCGGCGCCGAGGACGGCGTCGTGTACGCCGGCACCGAGCCCGGCGCCGTGTGGCGCTCCACCGACGGCGGGGAGCGCTTCGAGCTGGAGCGCGCGCTCTGGGACCACCCCGAGCGGCCCGAGTGGGGCGCCGGGTACGGCGGCCAGGCCTTCCACACGATCCTCCCGCACCCGACCGACCCGGCGTCGGTGACCGCCGCGATCTCCACCGGCGGCGTCTACCAGACCTCCGACGGCGGCGGCTCCTGGACGGCCCGCAACCAGGGCATCCGGGCCGAGTTCCTGCCCGAGGGCGAGCAGTACCCCGCCTTCGGGCAGTGCGTCCACAAGGTCGCCCGGCACCCGTCGCGCCCGGAGCGGCTGTTCCTGCAGAACCACGGCGGCGTCTACCGCTCCGACGACCACGCCGCGAGCTGGACCTCCATCGCCGACGGGCTGCCGGCCGACTTCGGCTTCCCGGTCGTCGTCCACCCGCACGAGCCCGACACGGTCTACGTCTTCCCCCTCAACGCCGGCTTCGGGCGCTACCCGACCGACGGGCGCGCGATGGTGTGGCGCTCGCGCGACGCGGGGGAGTCGTGGGAGGGCTTCGGGAAGGGCCTGCCCGAGCAGTTCTTCGTCGGGGTGATGCGCGACGCGATGTGCGCCGACGACCACGACGCCGCCGGCCTGTACGTCGGCGCGCGCAACGGCGCCGTCTGGGGATCGACCGACGGCGGCGAGACCTGGCAGCCGCTGGTCGCCAACCTGCCGGACGTGATGGTGGTGCGCGCGGCGCGGGTCTGACCGACGCGACCTCGGCTTGACCCCGACGCGACGTCAGGGTTTCTCCTGGCGGCATGCGCCTGATCCCCGCCGCCTACCTGGCGTCGTACCTGGTCTCCCTGCTCGGCAACTCCGTCGCGGCGATCGCCCTGCCGCTGATCGTCCTGCAGACCACCGGCAGCCCGCTGTCGGCCGGGGCGGTGGCTGCGGCGACCGCCGTACCGGCCGTGCTCGCGGGGCTGTTCATGGGCGTGGTGATCGACCGCGTCAACCGGCGTACCGCCTCGGTCGTGACGGACCTGGTGTCGGCGGCGTCGATCGCGGCGCTGCCGGTCGTCGACCTGGTCACGGGGCTGGGCGTGGGCTGGTTCGTCCTGTTCGGTGCCCTCGGCTCCTTCGGCGACGTCCCGGGCATGACCGCGCGCGAGGCGCTGCTGCCCGCGGTCGCGCGGTACGGCGGCGTCGGCGTGGAGCGTCTCGTCGGCCTGCGCGAGGCGCTGGGCGCGGTCGCGCTCCTCGTCGGACCCGCGGCGGCGGGCGTGCTGATGGCGGTCTTCGACGGCTCGACGGTCCTGTGGATCACCGCCGCCACCTCGGCGCTCGCGGCTGCGGTGACCCTGCTGCTCCCGCGGGTGGTCGGCCGGGTCGAGCGCGGCGACGACACGACCTCGTCGTGGGCGCAGGTGCGGGAGGGCTGGCACGCGCTGGCGCGCAGCCGCTTCCTGGTGGTGCTCACCGCGCTGACGCTGGTCTCCGTGTTCGTGCTCGGCGCCTTCCAGGGGCTGGTCCTGCCGGTCTACTTCGTCGCCGAGGACCAGCCCGGCCGGCTCGGGCTCGTCCTCACCGCCCTCGCGGCGGGCCTGCTGCTCGGCAGCGGTGCGTACGTCGCCGCCGCCCGCCGGATCCCGCGCCGGGTCTGGCTCGTCGTGGGACTGCTCGGCTCCTGCGTCGGGTTCGGGGTGATGGCGACGCTCGCCTCGCCGTGGGTCGTCCTCGGCGGCGCGTTCGTGGTGGGCGTCTTCAGCGGGCTGTTCGGCAGCCTGCTCGGGGTGCTGACGGTCGAGCGGGTCCCCGACGCGCTGCGCGGCCGGATCACCGGCACCCAGAACGCCCTCGTCACGGCCGCCGGCCCGCTCGCGATCGTCGTCGCCGCCGTGCTGGTCGAGTACGCCGGCGTCCGCGAGGCTGCCATGCTGATCGCGGCGGTGTGGCTGGTCGCGGCCGCGGCCGCCGTACCCGGGCGGTGGCTGGACCTGCCGGTCGCCGCGGACGCCACCGACCTCGAGGACGCGCATGCGCAGCAGTGAGCTCGCCGGGCTGGCCGGCGTCTCGGTGCGGACCCTGCGGCACTACCACCAGATCGGCATCCTCGAGGAGCCCGAACGCTCCGCCAACGGCTACCGCGTGTACGACGTCCACGACCTCGTCCGGGTGCTGCGGATCAAGCGGCTCACCGGGCTGGGACTCGCGCTCGAGGCCATCCCGGGCGTGCTCGCGGACACCGGCGAGGGGCACGACGCCGTGCTCGAGCAGCTCGACGCGGAACTGGCAGCGCAGGTCGCGCGGCTGCAGGAGCAGCGGGCGGTGATCGCCGAGCTGCGCCGCGACGGCGCGACGCCCGACCTGCCCCCCGAGCTGGCCCGGCACTGGAACGCCCTCGTGGACGCCGGCCACGCCGGCCGGCTCGCCGCGCTCGACCGCGACCAGATCCTGCTCCTCGCCGAGCTCGGCGGTGCCGGGGCGACGTCCCTGCTGGTCCGGCTCTACGCGCAGGTCGAGGATCCCGAGCGGCTGGCCGCGTACGTCGAGCTCGGCGCGCGCTTCGACCGGCTCACCGCCGAGACCGACCCGGCGGAGGTCGACCGGCTCGTCGAGGAGACGGCCGCGTTCCTCGTCCCGCTGGTCGAGGGCGTCGGCGACGAGCCGGACGTCGACCTAGGCCCGATGGCCGGGCTGCTCGACGCCCACACCGGCGACCTGCTCAACCCGGTGCAGCGCGCCGCCCTGGAGCGGATCGAGGCGGCGGTCGCGTCCGCTGTCGGCGAGAGTCCCTAGCCCTGGGGGATGTGCGGCCCCATCGCCGGCGTCTGCTCCAGGAACGCCGGCAGCTCGCCGGTCTCGGGCTCGTGCACGATCGGGTCGGGCACCCCGGCGGTGATGGTGCTGCCGTCCGCGCGGATGCCGCCGGTGATCGGGTGGTCGTCGATGACCCCGGAGAGCCGCGGACCCTGGTCGGCGAGCGCGACGACCAGGGGCGCGTCCGCGCCGACGACGTACGACGTGCCGCGGACGCTGAGCGCCACGGTGGCGTCCGGGCACGCCGGCGCGTCCATCGTGATCGTCAGCCGGTCCTCGGTGATCGCGACCACCAGCCGCGACCCCTGCCAGGCGAGCCGGTAGCGCAGCGAGGGCCAGCCGACGGGCAGCCGCGGGTCGAAGGAGAGGTCGCCCCCGTGGTCGCGCATCCCGCCGAAGCCCGAGACCAGCGCGCTCCACACGCCGCCGCACGAGGCGACGTGCATCCCGTCGACCGTGTTGCCGTGCAGGTCGGCCAGGTCGACGTACAGGGCCTCGTGGAAGTAGCGCAGCGCCGTGTCGTGGTGGCCGACCTCGGCCGCGATGATCGACTGGACGCACGCGGACAGCGTGGAGTCGCCGGTGGTGATCGGGTCGTAGTACTCGAAGTCGGCGCGCTTCTCCTCCTGGGTGAACCGGTCGCCCTGGAGGAACAGGGCGAGCACCACGTCGGCCTGCTTGAGCACCTGGAACCGGTAGATCACCAGGGGGTGGAAGTACAGCAGCAGCGGCCGCAGCTCGGCCGGGGTCTGGGAGAGGTCCCACACCTCACGGTCGAGGAAGAAGTCGTCCTGCGGGTGGATGCCGAGACCGTCGTCGAAGGGGATCGACATGCCCGCGGCGCACTCCCGCCACTCCTCGACCTCGTCGCCGCTGAGGTCCAGCCGGGCCCGGATCCGGTCGAACTCCTCCGGGTCGGCCTCACGGACGTACTCGACCGCCTCGACCGCCTGCTCGAGGTTGAACCGGGCCATCACGTTGGTGAACAGGTTGTTGTTCACGACGGTGGTGTACTCGTCCGGCCCGGTCACGCCGTGGATGTGGAAGCTCGGCTCGCCGTTGCTGCGCCAGAAGCCGAGGTCGGCCCACATCCGTGCGGTCTCGACCAGCATGTCGATGCCCTCACGGACCAGGAAGCCGCGGTCGCCGGTCGCGCGGACGTACTTCACCAGCGCGTAGGCGATGTCGGCGTCGATGTGCACCTGCGCCGAGCCGGCCGCGTAGTACGCCGACGCCTCCTCGCCGTTGATGGTGCGCCAGGGATACATCGCGCCGCTCTGCGCCATCTCGCGGGCACGGGTGCGGGCGGCGGGCAGCATCATCGAGCGGAAGTGCAGGGTGTTGCGCGCCACCTCGGGCAGCGTGTAGGTGAGGAACGGGATGACGTAGACCTCGGTGTCCCAGAAGTAGTGACCTTCGTATCCCGAGCCGGTCACCCCCTTCGCGGGGACGCCGAGCCCGTCGGTGCGGCCGCTCGCCTGGGCGAGCGTGAAGAGGTTGAAGCGCGCGGCCTGCTGCACGGCGCGCAGGTCGTGGCTCGCACTGTCGTCCTGCGGGCCGATCTCGACGTCCGCGGACGCCCAGAAGCGACCGAACCAGCCGTGCTGGTCCTCCAGGTAGTGCCGGTAGCCCTGCCGCTTGGCGCGGTCCAGGGTGCGGTCGCACCGGTCCGACAGCTCGCGCAGGGGGACGCCGCGCGAGGAGTGGTACGCGACGGTCTTGCACAGCGTGATGGTGCGGCCCTCGGTCGCGTTGACCCGGAACACCGTCTTGGCCAGGTCCTCGTCGCCACTCACCACGACCTCGTGCTCGTCGGTCGTGATCAGCTCGTGGTCGGCGGCGACCGCGAGCGTCATGCCGGAGGTGGCGCACCGGTAGCCCAGCAGCATCCGGTCGTCGCGGGCGTAGTGGAGACCGGGCATCAGCACCCGTCCCTCGAACGCCGCGGCCTTGCGCGGGTCGACGGTGACGGCGGCGGAGGCCGGGGTGACCGGCGTCTGGTACTCGTCACGACCGTCCTGCCGGTTGATGATCTGCGAGGAGATCACCACCGGGGCGTCGCCGGTGAGCATGGTGATCTCCAGCGTCAGGAACGACAGGTGCCGCTGGGTCATCGAGACCATCCGGGTGGAGTGGATCCGCACCCGCTTCCCGGACGGCGTACGCCAGACGAGGTTGCGGCGCAGCACCCCGTCGCGGAAGTCCAGCGAGCGCTCGTAGCACTCCAGGTCGGCGGTGCCGAAGGTCAGCGGCTCGTCGTCGATGTAGATCTTCATGACCTTCGCGTCGGGCACGTTGACGATCGTCTGGCCGGTGCGCGCGAAGCCGAACGCCGCCTCGGCGTGCCGGATCGGCCAGGTCTCGTGGAAGCCGTTGACGAAGGTGCCGTGGGCGTACGACGGCCGCCCCTCCTCGGGGTTGCCGCGCATCCCGAGGTAGCCGTTGGCGACGGTGAACAGGGTCTCGGTGATGCCGAGGTCGTCGGGGTGGTAGCTGGTCTCCACCAGCCGCCACGGGTCGATCGGGAACCGGCCCCGGTCGATGGGGTCGGGACCCACCTTGCGCGGGTTCACGGGACCAGCTCCACGAGGTCGCGGACCACCACGGTCGCGCCGGCGTCGCGCAGCACCTGCTCGCCCGCACCGCGGTCGACGCCGACGACGGCGGCGAACCCGCCCGCGGCCCCGGCTCGCACGCCCGAGACCGCGTCCTCGAGGACGACGGCCCGAGCGGACGGGACGCCGAGCACCTCGGCGGCGTGCTGGAAGGTGTCGGGGGCCGGCTTGCCGCGCAGGCCCAGCTCCTCGGCGACCCGCCCGCTCACCACGGTCCGGAACCGGTCGAGCAGCCCGGCGGCCTCCAGCACCGCCGGCGCGTTGGCGGACGAGGACACCACGGCCAGCGGCATCCCGAGGCCGCGCAGGTGGTCCAGAAGGGCGACGGAGCCGGGGTAGGCGACCACGCCGTCGCGGGCCAGCACCTCGTTGAACGCGTCGTTCTTGCGGTTGCCCAGGCCGCGGACCGTCTCCGCGCTCGCCGGGTCCTCGCTGGTGCCCTCGGGCAGGTCGATGCCCCTCGAGCCGAGGAAGTCGCGCACGCCGTCGTACCGGGGCTTGCCGTCGACGTGCGCGAAGTAGTCGGAGTCGGTGTACGGCGCGCGGTCGCCCGGGCCGGCGTACGACGCCAGGAACGCGTTGAACATCTCGGCCCAGGCGCGCATGTGCACCTCGGCGGTCGGGGTGACCACCCCGTCGAGATCGAACAGGGCGGCCTCGACGTCGCCCCAGGCCAGCTGCTTGACCGGATTCACGAGGACAACGCTAGGCGGTGGACCCCACGACGCGTCCAGACCACACGCCCACGCCGCTTTGAGAGACCGGCCACTCCGGGGTCACACTGCGGGCATGGGAGCGTTCGAGGTCGTGCGGACGACGAGCATCGGGGTCGATGCCGTCGTGGTGCACGCGTTCATCAACGACTTCCACCACTGGCCGCTGTGGTCGCCGTGGGAGGACATCGACCCGGACATGGAGCGGATCCACACGGGCGCGCCCTCCGGTGTGGGCGCCTGCTACGCCTGGTCCGGCAACCGCAAGGCCGGCGCGGGCTCGATGCAGATCACCTCCTCCACGCCGGAGCAGATCGAGCTGGTGCTGCACTTCCTCAAGCCGTTCTCCACGACGAACGAGGTGTGGTTCGAGCTGGTCCGGGTCGCCGACTCCACGGTGGTCACCTGGCGGATGCGCGGCGCGACCAAGGGGCTGATGTCCTTCCTGCGCCCGATCATCCCCATGGACCGCCTGGTCGGCCGGGACTTCGAGCGTGGGCTCGCCCGCCTGAAGAAGACCGCCGAGCACGCCGCTCGAGGACCCCGGACCTGAGACCGCCGTACGCCGCGCCGGAGCCGGGATTAGGCTCGTGGGCATGAGCGAGCAGGACCCGACCACCCCCGACCTCAAGCCCCGTTCCCGCGACGTCACCGACGGTCTCGAGCGGGCCGCCGCCCGCGGGATGCTCCGCGCCGTCGGCATGGGCGACGACGACTGGGAGAAGCCCCAGATCGGCGTCGCGTCCAGCTGGAACGAGATCACCCCCTGCAACCTCTCGCTCGACCGGCTCGCGAAGGCCGTGAAGAACGGCGTGCACGCGGCCGGCGGCTACCCGCTGGAGTTCGGCACCATCTCCGTCTCCGACGGCATCTCGATGGGCCACGAGGGCATGCACTTCTCACTGGTCTCCCGCGAGGTGATCGCCGACTCCGTCGAGACCGTGATGATGGCCGAGCGCCTCGACGGCTCGGTGCTGCTCGCCGGCTGCGACAAGTCCCTGCCCGGCATGCTGATGGCCGCCGCGCGCCTCGACCTGTCCAGCGTCTTCCTCTACGCCGGCTCCACGATGCCCGGCCAGGTCGACGGCAACGACGTCACGATCATCGACGCCTTCGAGGCCGTCGGCGCCTGCCTGGCCGGCAAGATCAGCCGCGAGGAGGTCACTCGCATCGAGAAGGCGATCTGTCCCGGTGAGGGCGCCTGCGGCGGCATGTACACCGCCAACACCATGGCCTCGGTCGCCGAGGCGATCGGCATGAGCCTGCCCGGCTCGGCCGCGCCGCCGGCCGTCGACCGCCGCCGCGACGGGTTCGCGCACCGCTCCGGCGAGGCCGTCGTCAACCTCCTCAAGCACGGCATCACCGCCCGCCAGATCATGACCAAGGAGGCGTTCGAGAACGCCATCACCGTCGTGATGGCGCTCGGCGGCTCGACGAACGCCGTCCTGCACCTCCTGGCGATGGCCCGTGAGGCCGACGTCGACCTGACCATCGACGACTTCAACCGGGTCGGCGAGAAGGTCCCGCACCTCGGTGACCTCAAGCCGTTCGGCAAGTACGTCATGAACGACGTCGACAAGATCGGCGGCATCCCGGTCGTCATGAAGGCGCTGCTCGACGCGGGCCTGATGCACGGCGACTGCCTGACCGTCACCGGCAAGACCATGGCCGAGAACCTCGAGGCGCTCGCGCCGCCGGCCCTCGACGACGACGTCATCCGCCGCCTCGACCGGCCGATCCACGCCACGGGCGGCGTGACGATCCTGAAGGGCACGCTGGCTCCCGAGGGCGCGGTCGTGAAGTCCGCGGGCTTCGACGACACCGTCTTCCGCGGTACCGCCCGCGTCTTCGACGGCGAGCGCGCCGCCATGGACGCCCTCGAGGAGGGCAAGATCCAGCCCCGCGACGTCGTCGTCATCCGCTACGAGGGTCCCAAGGGCGGACCCGGCATGCGCGAGATGCTCGCCATCACCGGCGCGATCAAGGGCGCCGGCCTCGGCAAGGACGTCCTGCTCGTCACCGACGGCCGCTTCTCCGGCGGCACCACCGGCCTGTGCGTCGGCCACATCGCCCCCGAGGCCTCCGACGGCGGTCCGATCGCCTTCGTCCAGGACGGCGACCCGATCGTCCTCGACGTGCTCAACCGGACGCTGGAGGTCGAGATCTCCGACGAGGACCTGGCCGCCCGCCAGGAGGGCTGGTCGCCGCGGCCGCCGAAGTACACCCGCGGCGTGCTCGGCAAGTACGCCAAGGTCGTGCAGTCGGCGGCGCACGGCGCCGTCACCAGCTGAGCGGCCGAGCGCAACGGCATGGGGAAGACGTACGACGCGATCGACGGGCGCCTGCGGGCGTTCGTCGAGAGCCAACCGGTCTTCTTCGTCGCGACGGCGCCCTCCGGTGACGACGGGCACGTCAACGTCTCGCCGAAGGGGCTCGCCGACACCTTCGCGGTCGTCGACGAGCACACCGTCGCCTACCTCGACCTGACCGCCAGCGGGGCCGAGACGATCGCGCACCTGCGGCAGAACGGCCGGATCACGGTGATGTTCTGCTCCTTCGAGCGGACCCCCAACGTGGTCCGCCTGCACGGGCGCGGCCGCGTGGTCACGGTGTACGACGCCGACTTCGCCGCCTGGGCCGCCCGGTTCCCCGAGAACGCCGCGGCCCGCGCGGTGATCGTGGTCGACGTCGAGCGGGTCAGCGACTCGTGCGGTTACGCGCTGCCGCTGCTCTCGCTCGACGAGGAGCGCGACCTGCTCACCCCGAACATGGAGCGCCGCGGCCCCGACGGCGTGGTGGCGTACCGGGTGCAGAAGAACCGCACCAGCATCGACGGCCTGCCCGCGTTCGACGACGACCCGGTGCCGTGACGCCTCCCCAGCGCCCGGAGCCGACCGGGCCGATCCTGGTCCTGCTGCTGCTCGTGCTGCTGGGACTCCTGGCCGTCGCCTGGGACGCGGGCTACCAGAAGGCACCCGCCGCGCCCGGGCTCCCGCAGGCCGCGGCCGAGGAGCTCCCGGCCGAGGAGCCCCCGGCCGAGCAACCTCCGGCAGAGGAGCCTCCCGCCGAGGAGCCTCCGGCCCCCGCCGAGTCGGCAGAAGTCGACCGCCCCGCGGCCACCCTGCCGGGCGGACGGACCCGCGTCTTCGAGGGACACCGGTTCCTGGTGGCGCACTACGGCACGGCGGGCACCGGCGCGCTCGGGGTCCTGGGGGAGCGGCCGCCCGAGGCGGCCGCGGCGGCGGTACGTCGTACCGCCCGGGCCTTCCGGCGGCCGGGCCGCCCGGTCCAGCCCGTCTTCGAGCTGATCGTCACCGTCGCCGACGCGCACCCCGGTCGCGACGGCGACTACAGCCACGACATCAAGCGCGCCGACGTGCGCCGCTACATCGCCGCGGCCCGCAAGCACGGCGTCCTGCTGCTCCTCGACATCCAGCCCGGTCGCTCCGACTTCCTGACCGTGGCGAAGCGCTGGGAGTGGGCGCTGCGCGACCCGTACGTCGGCCTCGCGCTCGACCCCGAGTGGCGGATGCCGAGCGGGCAGGTCCCCGGCCGGGTCGTCGGACGGGTCCACGCCCGCGAGGTGAACCGGACCTCCGCCTGGCTGGCCGACCTGGTCCGCCGCGAGCGGCTGCCGGAGAAGCTGTTCGTGCTGCACCAGTTCCGCACCTCCATGCTGCCCGACATCGAGCGGATCAAGAACCGCCCCGGGCTCGCGTCGGTCCAGCACGTCGACGGCTTCGGGAACCGGCGGGAGAAGCGTGCGACGTACGCCGCCGTCGCGAAGCCGCGCCAGTTCACGATGGGCTTCAAGCTGTTCTACGACGAGGACGTCAACCGGATGGGCCCCGCCGACGTGCACGCGATCCGCCCGCGCGTCCGGTTCGTCAGCTTCCAGTGAGGCTGGCCGCCTCCCTCGTCGGGTTCGGGCCGCACGACGGCGCGCACCGGGTCGCCGCCCGCGCCGGGGTGTCGGTGCTGGTCCCGCTGCTGGTGCTGCTGGCCACCGACCACCTGGCCTGGTCGGCGTACGTCGCGTTCGGCGCGTTCACCTCCCTCTACGGGCGCACCCGGGTCGGCGGGTCCCGGCTGCGGATGCAGTCCGCGCTCGGGCTGCTCCTGACCAGCCTGATCACCCTCGGCGTCCTCGTCGGGTCGTACGACGGCCGCGCGTGGCTCGCCGTACCCCTGGCCGCGGTGGTGGCCGCCGGCGCCTCGGTCGCCTCCGACACGTGGCAGTGGCACCCGCCCGGCGCGCTGTTCCCGGTGTTCGCGTTCACCGCCTGCGCCTCGGTGCCGAGCTCGCCGTCCGACGCGGTCACGGCCCTTCTCGTCGCGGGCGCCACGGCGGCCTTCTCGGTCGTGGTGGGCAACGCCGGGTCCTGGGTACGGCGCCTGCGGGGACGGGCGCCCGCCGTCGAGCCGCCGCCGGCGCCGGGGGAGGTGGCGGCCGAGAACCGGCTACGCACCCTCGCCCTCCCCAGCGGCCTGGCCGTCCTCGCCGCCGGCTCGCTGGCGACCGCGGTCGGGATCGGGCACCCGTACTGGGCGATGGTCTCCGCCGTGGTGCCGCTCGCCGCCCGCTCCCGCAGCGCCCAGGTGACCCGGGGCGTCCAGCGCATCGTCGGCACCGGTCTCGGCCTGGTGGTCGCCGGCGTCGTGCTCGCCCTCGAGCCCGAGGGCCTGGTGCTCGTGCTCACCGTGGTCGCGCTGCAGGTGGTGGCCGAGCTGCTGGTCGGCCGCAACTACGCCCTGGCGCTGGTGGCCATCACCCCGCTCGCGCTGCTGATGGTGCACCTCGCCTCGCCCGTCCCCGCCCGCGACCTGCTCGTGGACCGAGGCGTGGAGACCGTCATCGGCGTCGCCGTCGGGCTCGCCGTCGCGCAGCTCCTCGCCCTCCGCCGAGAGCGCCTCCCCGACGCTGCATGAGGTGCGAAGGACGAGCTGTCCATGGTCTTGCTTCTCGGGTCGGCGGGTTTCGAGGCTCGGCGCTGGGGCGCCTCGCCCTCAACCAGCGAGGGGCGTCGACGCTGGTTGAGGTGCGAAGGACGGAGTCCTGAGCCTCGAAACCTGGTGAGTCGAGGGTCGGTGTCGATGGGGGTGGTCGGTCGACAAGACGGGTTTCGAGGCTCGGCGCTGGGGCGCCTCGCACCTCAACCAGCGAGGGGCGTCGACGCTGGTTGAGGTGCGAAGGACGAAGTCCTGAGCCTCGAAACCCGTCTTGTCTCAGGACCGGCTGTCCACGGTCTTGCTTCTCGGCTCGGCGGGTTTCGAGGCTCGCTTCGCTCGCACCTCAACCAGCGAGGGTGCTCGCCTCGCTCGCACCTCGACCAGCGTCAGGTCGCCCGCCGTGGCTAGTCTCGCCGGGTGAGGACCGACCCGACCGAGCTGGACCGCGGCGACCCGCTGGCGGCGTACCGCGACCGCTTCGTGGGGGCCGAGACCCCGCTGGTCTACTTCGACGGCAACAGCCTGGGGCGGCCCCTGAAGGTGACGGGGGAGAGGCTGCGGTCCTTCGTCGAGGAGGAGTGGGGCGGGCGGCTGATCCGGGGCTGGGACGAGGGGTGGCTGGAGCTGCCGCTCCGCATCGGCGACGACCTAGGACGTACCTGCCTCGGGGCCGCGCCCGGCCAGACGATCGTCGGCGACTCCACGACGGTGCTGCTCTACAAGGCCATGCGTACGGCGGTGGCGGCGCGGCCGGGTCGCACCGAGATCGTCGTCGACCGGGACAACTTCCCCACGGACCGGTACGTCGCCCAGGCCGTCGCCGACGAGTGCGGGCTCACGATCCGCTGGATCGACGTCGACACCTCGTCCGGTGTGACGGCCGACCTGCTGCGCGAGGCGGTGGGCGAGCGGACCGCACTGGTCGTGCTCAGCCACGTGGCCTACCGGTCGGCGTACCTCGCCGACGCGGCCGACCTCACCCGCATCGCCCACGACGCCGGCGCGCTGGTGCTGTGGGACCTGTGCCACTCGGCCGGGTCGGTCCCCGTCCACCTCGACGACTGGGACGTCGACCTGGCGGTGGGCTGCACGTACAAGTACCTCAACGGCGGCCCCGGCTCTCCCGCGTTCGTCTACGCGCGCGAGCGGCTCCACGATCAGCTGGCCCAGCCGATCCCGGGCTGGATGGGACACCGCGACCCGTTCCTGATGGGACCGTCGTACGCCCCGGCGCCGGGCATCCGCCGGATGCTCTCGGGCACGCCGCCGATCGTCGGGATGCTGGCCCTGCAGGACATGCTCGCGCTCGTCAGCGAGGCCGGCATCGACGCGGTGCGGGCCAAGTCGGTCGCCCTCACCGAGTACGCCGCCGAGGTCGCCGAGGAGCTGCTGGGCGACCACGGGGTCACCCTCGCGAGCCCCCGCGACAGCGCCCGGCGCGGTGGCCACATCTCGCTCGAGCACCCGCTGATGCGCGAGGCGACGGCCGCCCTCTGGGCGCGTGACGTCATCCCCGACTACCGCGACCCGGACGGCCTGCGGATCGGGCTGTCGCCCCTGTCCACCTCCTTCGCCGAGGTACGGCGCGGGCTGGAAACGGTTCGCGATGTCCTCGACGCCCTGACACCCTGAGGCATGCGCTTCCCCCGACCGCTCCGTCCCGGTGACACGATCGGCGTCACGGCGCCCTCCAGCGGCGTGGACGACCGGATGAAGGGCCGGCTCGACGCGGCGGTGGCGCACCTGCGCGACCGCGGCTACCGGGTCGAGCTCGGCGAGTGCCTCGGCGCCGAGCGGGTCGTCTCCGCGCCGAAGGAGCAGCGCGCCGCCGAGCTGACCCGGATGCTCACCGACCCGGCGATCCGCGCGGTGGTCCCGCCCTGGGGCGGCGAGACCGCGATCGACCTGCTCGACCAGGTGGACTGGTTCGCGCTCGAGGAGGCCGAGCCCACCTGGCTGGTGGGCTTCAGCGATCTGTCGACCGTGCTGCTCCCGCTGAGCCTGCGCACGGGGTGGGCGACGCTGCACGGCAGCAACCTGATGGACGCGCCGTACGACCCGCCGGAGGGGCTGCTGCACTGGCTCGACGTCGCCTCCGCCACCGAGCCGTTCACCCAGCGCAGCCCCGGCCGCTATCGCGGCGAGGGCTGGGACGACTACGTCGGCGACCCCGGCGTCCGCACGATGAGCCTGGACCGTGAGGGCGGCTGGAGCTCGCTCGACGGGGCGCCCGTCGACGTGACCGGCCGGCTGATCGGCGGCTGCATCGAGACGGTCTGCCACCTCGCCGGGACGCCGTACGGCGACGTCGCGGCGTACGGCCGCGCGCACGCCGACGAGGGTCTGCTGGTCTACCTCGAGGCCTGCGAGCAGGGCGCGTACGACATCTGCCGGTCGTTGCACGGACTGCGGCTCGCCGGGTGGTTCGAGCACGCGAGCGCCGTGGTCATCGGCCGTACCCGCGCCCCCGACGCCGACCTGATGACCCAGCGCGAGGCCGTCGCCGACGCCCTCGGCGGACTCGGCATCCCGGTCGTGCTGGACGTCGAGTGCGGCCACGTCCAGCCGTTCCTGCCCCTGGTCAACGGCGCGCTGGGCAGGCTCGTCCTGGACGGCGAGCAGCGCGAGCTGACCCAGACCCTCGCGTAGCGCTCAGCGCACCAGGTCGCGCCAGTTCTCCGGCACCCGCCCGGCCGGCCCGGGCGTCGGCTGGTCCTCCGGGTGCGACGTGGGCTCGGCGAGCGCCGGACCGACGACGCCGACCTCGCGGCCGTAGTCCCAGAACCAGTCCTCGCCCGGCTCGAAGCTCTGCACCACCGGGTGGCCGGTGGCGTGGAAGTGGGCGGTGGCGTGCTGCGCGGGGGAGGAGTCGCAGCAGCCGACGTGCCCGCACTGAGCGCAGCGGCGCAGGTGGACCCACCAGCCGCCGCCCTGGTCGCACTCGGTGCAGCCGGTGCCGCTCGGTGGGGCGGTGGGGTCGATGCCGACGGTCATGACGACACGCTAGCCCCGGACGGCGCCGGGCGGGAGCGCCGATCCAGCTGGTACGCCGCCGCGAACAGCGCCAGGAAGAGCAGGGTCACCATCCCGGCGGCCGCCAGCACCCTCGCCCAGCCCTCGGCGTCGACGTCGAGGAACGGGTAGGGGTACCACCCGGTCAGGGTGCCGACGGCCAGCGTCCAGACCAGCCAGGCGACCGGCCACGCGATCGCCCGGCGTACCTCGGTCAGGCCGACGCGGGGCCGCGGGCCGAAGAGCAGCCACCCGACGACGGCCAGCACGGGCACCACCATGTGCAGCAGCTTGTCCGCCGCCCAGTCCCAGCCGGACAGGTCGATCAGCGGCCGTAGCAGCACGAAGTGCACCAGCCCCGTGACCGTGATGCCCACCAGACCGGCCAGCCGCACCGCCCGCCACCAGCGGCCGTCGTACGACGGGTCGCGGGCGAGGGTGATCGCCGCGATCGCGACGAGCAGGTTGCTCTGGATCGTGAAGTAGGAGACCAGGCGTCCGAGCCGCACGCCCAGGTCCGGCGGGCGCTGGTCGTCGAGCACCCGTCCGCCGTCGATGACCAGCACCAGCTGCAGCAGCAGTGCGGCCACGACGACGACCGCGGTGAGCAGGTGCCAGCGGCGGGCCGCCGTGGCGGTCGCCGCCGCCTCAGTCACCGCCGAGGCCCTCCTCGCGCGCGCGGATCATCGCGGTGGCGCGGTCGGGGATGCCGAGCTTGGTGAGCACGTTCGAGACGTGGTTGCGCACGGTCTTGGGGCTCAGCACCATGCGGCGAGCGATGGTCGCGTTGTCGTAGCCGCGCGCGAGCAGGTCGAGCACCTCGCGCTCGCGGTCCGAGAGCTCCGGGAACGGCAGGCGGACGGCGGTGCGTCCCGCCATCAGGCTGGCCATCGCCCGGGCGGCCACCTGCGGACCGAGGATCGCCTCGCCCTCGGCGACCGCGCGGATGCCCCGCTCCACCTGCTCGGGCGAGGAGCTCTTGAGCAGGTAGCCCCGCGCACCGGCCCGGATCGCCGCCACGACCGACTCGTCGTCCTCGTCCATGGTCACGACCAGCACCGCCAGCTCGGGGCGGCGGCGGACCAGGTCGCGGGTGGTCTCGATCCCGGAGTCGTCGCCGAGGTGCAGGTCCATGAGGACGACGTCGACCCGGTCGTCGACCCGCTCCATCGCCTCGGCGGCGGACTCGGCCTGGGCGACGACGTTGATGCCGGGCAACGAGTCGAGGAGCCCGGCCATGCCGAGCCGGAAGACGGGGTGGTCGTCGACGACGGCCACGCGGATCTCGCTCACGGGTCCGTTCCTACCAGTGGAAGCACGGCCGTGACTGCTGTTCCGCCCTCCGGGCGCGCCACGACCTCCACCGAGCCGCCCTGCTCGGTGGCCCGCTCCCGCATCGAGCGGGTGCCGACGCCGGGCACCGCGTCCGGTGCGACGCCGCGGCCGTTGTCGGCCACCTCGAGGACCAGGTGGTCGTCGGTGACCCGGAGGGTGAGCCGGCAGGTCGTCGCGCTCGAGTGCCGGACGGCGTTGGTCAGCGCCTCGCTCGCGATGGCGTACGCCGTCGCCGCCGTCCAGGGGGCCAGCCCGCCGACCGGGCACGCGTCCAGCGAGACGCTCAGCCGGGAGTCGTCGTACCGGTGCACGAGCTCGCGCAGCGCCGGCTCCAGTCCGAGCTCCTCGAGGACCGGGGGTAGCAGGTGGTGGGAGAGGGTGCGGACGCCCTCGACGGCGACGTCGACCTCGCCCTGCAGGTGGGCCAGCAGCTCCCGGCCCGCCTCGGGGTGGTCGGCCAGCAGGTTGCGCGCCCCCTGGAGTCCGAGCCGGATGCCGGCGAGCGAGGGACCGAGGCCGTCGTGGATCTCGCGGCGGATCACCCGCCGCTCCTCCAACCGGACCTGGGAGAGCCGCTCGCGCATCCGCTCGACGTCCGCCGCGGAGCCGGCGACGGCGACCGCCGCCGCCACGACCGAGGCCAGGTCGTCGAGGGTGCGCAGGTCGCGGGCGGACAGCTGCTCGCCGGCCGTCGCGGTGACCTCCAGGTCGCCCACGTGCTCGCCGCGGTGCCGCAGCGGTACGACGGTGGGCAGACCCGCGGGCTGGCCCCACCGGACCGGGTCGGTCTCGTCGGTGTGCACGGTCACCGAGGAGAGCCGCATCGAGCGGCCGACGTCCTCGGCCAGCCCGCTCAGCAGGTCCTCGACCGAGCCGGTGTCGACGAGCTGCGAGCCGATCCGCCGGACCACCCGGACCGGGTCGGCCGCCTCGCCGTGCACCAGCAGGTCGACCCTGCGGGCCAGCCGCAGCCGGAGCGGCTGGACGGCCACCGCGACGACGCCCGCCCCGACCAGCCGCGCCGGCTCCTCGCCGGGCAGCAGCGCGGTCACGAGAGCCGTCGCGACCAGGTAGAGCGCCAGGAGCACGGTGGTGAGCAGGCCCGCCAGGACGGCGCGGCTGACCACCAGGTCGAGGCCCCAGAGCCGGTTGCGCAGCACCACCACCAGGACGGCGGCCGGGAAGACGGCCTGCGAGGCGAGGTGCAACGCCGGCACGGCCCACATCGGGGCCGGGACCCAGGGCAGCAGGAGCAGGAACGACGCGGCCAGGAAGGCCGTGCCGAGCGCCAGCCAGCCCAGGCCGTTGCGCTCCTCGATCGGCCCGTGCCGCCGCCGGCGCTCGACCGCGGCGGCCGTGACGAGGCCCTGGGCCGAGATCGCCACCAGGAACGGGATGTAGAGGTCTCCCGAGGTCGTCGACGCGGCCACGAAGCCCACGCAGAGGACCGCGCCAGCTGCGACTCCCCACCTGGCCCGTCCGAGCGGGTGGTCGCGGACCAGCCACGGCACCACCAGGAACAGCGCGAGCGTGCCCGGCACCCAGCCTGTCGAGCTCAGCGTCGAGATCGCCGCGACCGGTGGCGGCCCGGCCGGCGTGGCCGACCACGCGTCGTACGCGAAGCCGAAGGCGGCCAGCCCGCCGCCGACGGCGGCCAGGAGGAGCAGCCACGCCACCGGGTGGTCGCGCCGGCTCAGCACGACGCCGCCGACCGTGCCGTAGAGGCAGGCCACGGAGACGTCGACGACGAGGAAGAGCAGGTTCGCGTCGACGGCCGGCCCGGCCAGCAGCAGGATCGGCAGCGAGATCACGGCCAGGCCCCAGGCGGCCGCGGCGCCCACCGCGGCCGTCCGGGGCCGGCCTCCGTCCGTGACGACGTGCTCGACGGCCGCCTGCCGGGGGGACGTGGCAGCGGCGACCGCACCCGACGTCACGGGCGGGTCAGGGGGTGCGACCGGTGGACCGGTCACCGAGGGCGAAGCCGGCGCCGAGCAGCAGCACGAGGACGGGGCCGGTGAAGCCGGCCATGTACTGCAGCGGCGACATCCCCGCGATCGTGGTCAGGCCGCCGAGCACGGCCGCGGCCCAGCCGATCCAGCGCGGCGCGGCCGCGTGCCGGATGGCCGCGACGGCGACGGCGAGACCGGTGACGCCGGCGCCGACCCACAGCCACGGCACCGTGCCGATCCAGTGGGCGGCCACGGCGGCGAACTCGACGTCCATCGGCGGGTCCTCGGCGGTGATGCCGAAGATGATCTCGGTGCTGAAGGCGACGCCCATCAGGGTGGCGACCGCGGTCAGCAGGAGGCCGCCGGCCGCCACGTCGGGCAGCAGGCTCCCGGCGGGCGCCTGGCCCTGGAGCCGCCGGCGCAGGCCGGCGGCGAACACGAGCAGCAGGAGGCTCGCGGTCATCATCGCGAAGTGCAGGGTCAGCAGGTTCGGGACGAAGTCCTCCAGCCGCTCGGTGATGAGCTCGGCGTCGCCGGCGGACTTCTTGTTGTAGACGGCGTCGATCGAGAGCGACGCCTGGATGCCGACCACTCCCGCGAGTCCGGCGATGGCGCCGACGACGGCCCAGCCGCGACCGCCGGGGGTCCGGTCGGGGGCGGCGTGGGAGGGGGCGGTGGTGAGTGGGGGTGCGCTGGTCATGGTGGCTCCTCGGGTCGAGTACGCCGGAAGCCTGCGGCGCCCGGTGTCCCGACCGGCAGGGCTGCGTGTCCCCAGTCCTCGGGCGGGTCTCGCGCGGGACGCTGGCGGCCCGGGTCCCGCCGTGGCAGGGTCGGGCGCATGGACCAGCGGATCAGCTTCCTGACCCTGGCCGTGCGCGACCTCGACGCCAGCCGGTCGTTCTACTGCGACGGCCTCGGCTGGGTCGCCGACCTCGACGTACCGGGGGAGGTGCTGATGATCCAGGCGGGAGAGCTGCTCGTCCTCTCGCTGTGGGACGAGTCCGCCTTCGAGGCCGAGGTCGGTCCGATCGCGCGGGGCCCGGGCCTCGCGCCGTTCACCATCGCCCACAACGTCGCCACCCGCGAGGCGGTCGACGCCGTCCTGGCCACCGCGCGAGCCGCCGGCGCCGATCCCGTGCACTCCGGGCAGGAGCGCGAGTGGGGCGGCTACACCGGCTACTTCGGCGACCCGGACGGGTACCGCTGGGAGATCGCCTGGAACCCCGGACCCATCGGACAGAAGGTGCTGCCATGACCGACACCGACCGTGATCGCCTGGACGGCCACGCCGTCGAGGCCGAGCTGCTCGCCGACTGGCGGGTGATGTTCTCCGCGCTGCACACCCGGTTCCGCACCGGCGACTTCGCCACCGGCCTGGCCCTCGTCAACGCGATCGGAGAGGCGGCCGAGGCCGCGAACCACCATCCCGATGTCGACCTCACCTACCCGCTGGTGACGGTGCGGCTGTCCAGCCACGACGTCGGCGGGATCACCCAGCGCGACGTCCGGCTCGCGCGCGAGATCTCCGACGCGGCGGGCCGGCTGGGCGCGGCGGCGGACCCCGCTGGGGTCTCGGTCACGGAGCTGGCGCTCGACACCCACGACCGGGCCGAGATCATGCCGTTCTGGGCAGCGGTCCTCGGCTACGAGACCTCCGAAGGGGACGACCGCGAGCTGGTCGACCCCGACGGCAGCCGGCCGACACTGTGGTTCCAGGAGTCGGAGCGACGCTCGCCCGAGGGGGTCGAGCAGCGCTTCCACCTCGACGTGCGGGTCCCGCCCGAGGTCGCCGAGCAGCGGATCCGGGCCGCGGTCGACGCCGGCGGCACCCTGGTGAGCGACGGCCGCGCGCCGTCGTTCTGGGTGCTTGCCGACGCGCAGGGCAACCAGGCCTGCATCACCACCTGGCTCGGCCGCGAGGTCTGAGCAGCGGGCTCGGTGACCGGGAGTACGGCATCGCGGGCTCCGACCGGGCAAGTGCAGGTTCATCACGGTATGCAGACGAGTCGACGCCTCCCACGGTGGGTACGCCGTGGGAGGCGCGGGTCCATCTGCATACCGTGATGAACCAGCGGCACGACCCCACCCGCCTCACAACGGCCAGCTCGCAGCGACCGTCTCGAAACCCAGGACGGCCGTCCCGTATCCTAAGACGACTGCAACACTGGGTGACGCGACGAGACCGCACCGGCTACCGTGGTCGCATGCGCCAGGACCTTCTTGTACGCACGCGACGCGCCCGCTGACCAGTTCAGCCAGCGCGTCACCCCTCGTTGCCCAGCAACCGAGGGGTTTTTTGTTGCCACAGCACCGCATCTCAGACCACGGGTAAGGAATGCAAGGAATGAGCGAGATCACGGGCGCACAGAGCCTGATCAAGTCGCTGGAAGCGGCGGGGGCCGAGAGCATCTTCGGCATTCCGGGAGGCGCGATCCTCCCGGCGTACGACCCCCTCATGGACTCGACGATCCGCCACATCCTCGTACGCCACGAGCAGGGCGCCGGTCACGCCGCGCAGGGGTACGCCGCGGCGACCGGCAAGGTCGGCGTCTGCATGGCCACGTCCGGACCGGGCGCGACGAACCTCGTCACCCCGCTGGCCGACGCCCACATGGACTCGGTGCCGCTGGTCGCCGTCACCGGCCAGGTCGGGGCCTCCCTGATCGGCACGGACGCCTTCCAGGAGGCCGACATCCGCGGCATCACGATGCCGATCACCAAGCACAACTTCCTGGTCACCGACCCCGCGGAGATCCCGCAGAAGGTGGCGGAGGCCTTCCACATCGCCTCGACCGGGCGGCCCGGCCCGGTGCTCGTCGACGTCGCGAAGTCGGCGCTGCAGGCGATGACGACCTTCAACTGGCCGACCGAGCTGCAGCTGCCGGGGTACCGCCCGGTGACGCGGCCGCACGCCAAGCAGATCCGCGAGGCGGCCCGGCTGATCCTGGAGTCGCGACGCCCCGTGCTGTACGTCGGCGGCGGCACCATCCGCGCCCGCGCCCACCGCGAGCTGCGGGTCCTCGCCGAGCTCACCGGCATGCCGGTGGTGACCACCCTGATGGCGCGGGGCGCGTTCCCCGACAGCCACCCGCAGCACCTCGGCATGCCCGGCATGCACGGCACCGTCGCCGCGGTCGCCGGTCTGCAGAAGAGCGACCTGATCATCAGCCTGGGCGCGCGCTTCGACGACCGGGTGACCGGCAACCTCGACTCCTTCGCGCCCGGCGCCAAGGTCATCCACGCCGACATCGACCCGGCGGAGATCGGCAAGAACCGGCACACCGACGTCCCGATCGTGGGTGACTGCCGCGAGGTGATCAGCGACCTGATCGTCGCGTTGCAGGCCGAGGCGGACGCCGGCAACACCGGCGACTTCGAGGCCTGGGTCGAGTTCCTCGCCGGGGTGAAGAAGAAGTACGCCCTCGGCTACGACCGGCCGGCCGACGGCTCGCTGGCGCCGCAGTACGTCATCGAGCGGCTCGGCGCGATCTCCGGCCCCGACACGATCTTCACCTCGGGCGTCGGCCAGCACCAGATGTGGGCCGCGCAGTTCATCGGCTACGAGAAGCCCAACACCTGGCTCAACTCCGGCGGACTCGGCACCATGGGCTACTCCGTCCCGGCGGCCATGGGCGCGAAGGTCGGCATGCCCGACTCCACGGTCTGGTCGATCGACGGCGACGGCTGCTTCCAGATGACCAACCAGGAGCTCGCGACCTGCGCGATCGAGAACATCCCGATCAAGGTCGCGGTCATCAACAACGACTCGCTCGGCATGGTCCGGCAGTGGCAGACGCTCTTCTACAACGAGCGCTACTCCAACACCAACCTGCAGCGCCACGGCGGCCCGGTCCGGATCCCCGACTTCGTCAAGCTCGCCGACGCCTACGGTTGCGTCGGCCTGTCCTGCGACAGCCCGGCCGACGTGGACGCCACGATCGAGAAGGCCATGGAGATCAACGACGTCCCGGTCGTCGTCGACTTCCGGGTGCACCGTGACGCCATGGTCTGGCCGATGGTCGCCGCCGGCACCAGCAACGACGAGATCAAGTACGCGCGAGACCTCGCGCCCGACTTCGACGAGGACGATCTCTGATGACCCGACACACTCTCTCCGTCCTGGTCGAGGACAAGCCGGGCGTCCTCGCCCGGATCGCGGGGCTCTTCAGCCGTCGCGGGTTCAACATCGACTCGCTCGCGGTCGGCCCGACCGAGCACCCCGAGATCTCCCGGATGACCATCGTGGTCAACGTCGAGGGCTCGCCGCTCGAGCAGGTCACCAAGCAGCTCAACAAGCTGGTCGAGGTGATCAAGATCGTCGAGCTCGACCCGAGCGCGTCGGTCCACCGCGAGCTGCTGATGGTCAAGGTCGCGGCCACCGCCGAGACCCGGGGCCAGGTGCTCGACACCGTCCAGCTGTTCCGTGCGAAGGTGGTGGACGTCGCGACCGACGCCATCACCATCCAGATCACCGGCAACGCCGACAAGCTGGCCGACTTCCTGCGCGTGCTGGAGCCCTTCGGGATCCGCGAGCTCGTGCAGTCCGGGATGGTGGCGATCGGGCGCGGCTCCCGGTCGGTCTCCGAGCGCTCCCTGCGCCCGGTCGCCATCCCCGCTCCACCCGCCGCCACCGCAGGTTGAGGTGCGAGGCGCCCCGGCGCCGAGCCTCGCAACCTGGTGACCCAGACCCCAACAGCACCACCACCAACGAAGGAGAAGCCCACCGTGGCTGAGATGTTCTACGACGACGACGCCGACCTGTCCCTGATCCAGGGCAAGAACGTGGCGGTCATCGGCTACGGCAGCCAGGGCCACGCCCACGCGCTGTCGCTGCGCGACTCGGGCGTCGACGTCCGCATCGGCCTGCAGCCGGGCTCGAAGAGCCGTGCCAAGGCGGAGGCCGAGGGCCTGCGCGTGCTGACCCCGGCCGAGGCCGCGGAGGAGGCCGACGTCATCGTCATCCTCGCTCCCGACCAGCACCAGCGGAAGCTGTACGCCGAGGAGATCGCCCCGAACCTCACCGAGGGCGACACCCTGGTCTTCGGCCACGGGTTCAACATCCGCTTCGGCTACATCACCCCGCCCGAGGGCGTCGACGTCTTCATGGTCGCCCCGAAGGGCCCCGGCCACCTGGTCCGTCGCGAGTACGTCGACGGCCGCGGCGTCCCGGTGCTCGTCGCCGTCGAGAAGGACGCCTCGGGCTCGGCCTGGCAGCTCGCGCTGTCGTACGCCAAGGGCATCGGCGGCCTGCGCGCCGGCGGCATCAAGACCACCTTCACCGAGGAGACCGAGACCGACCTGTTCGGCGAGCAGGCCGTCCTGTGCGGTGGCGCCTCGCAGCTGGTCATGTACGGCTTCGAGGTCCTCACCGAGGCGGGCTACCAGCCCGAGGTCGCGTACTTCGAGTGCCTGCACGAGCTGAAGCTGATCGTCGACCTCATGTACGAGGGCGGCATCGCCAAGCAGCGCTGGTCGGTCTCCGACACCGCCGAGTTCGGTGACTACGTCTCCGGCCCGCGCGTCATCACGCCCGACGTGAAGAAGAACATGGAGGACGTGCTCGCCGACATCAAGAACGGCAAGTTCGCCGACCGGTTCATCTCGGACATGGACAACGGCTCGCCGGAGTTCACCGAGTTCCGCAAGAAGGGCGAGGCGCACCCGATCGAGGCCACCGGCCGCGAGCTGCGCAAGCTGATGGCGTGGGTCAAGAGCCACGACTCGGACTACACCGAGGGCACCGCCACCCGCTGATCCACCCGCTCCACCACGCCGAGCCGGCGTGAATCCCGCTCACCGGGGTTCGCGCCGGCTCGTGCATTTCGCATGAACCGATCGCGCCGCGCGTGCATCAGACCGGGCATGAGAATCTCACCGAGTATCAGGATCCCGGGCCTGCTCGCGGGCCTCGGCGTCACCGCGGCGACGCTCGTCGCCGTGACGCCACCGGCTGCGGCCGACGTCGTGCCGTGCGTGGGGCTGACGCCCACGATCGTCGCGACCGCCGACGGCGAGCGGCTGCAGGGGACCGACGGACCCGACGTGATCAGCATCGTCGGTTTCGACCGGGTCCAGGTCGACGCCGGTGGCGGCGACGACGTGGTCTGCTCGACCGCCTGGACCAGCGCGGTCGTCCGCGGTGGCCCGGGCGCCGACATGCTGGTCGACAGGACCGGGCCGAAGGAGGGCATCGAGGATGCCACTCAGCTGTACGGCGGCCCGGGGGCCGACCAGCTCCGCGGCGCTCTGTACGGACGCACCATCGCGGCCTTCACCGGCGCGCCCGCAGGAGTCACGATCCGGCTCGACGACCGCAAGGCCGTGGACGAGGGCGACACCGACTCCCTCGAAGGCATCCGGTCGGTGATCGGGAGTCCGTACCGGGACACCTTCGTCGGCAGTGACGGCAACGACCGCTACACCTCCTCCGACGACTACCTCGTCGAGACCGACGGCGACGTGATCCGGACCGGCGCTGGCGACGACCGCGTCTGGGCCTTCTCCTCGTCGGTGGACCTCGGCCCCGGGCACGACGAGGCCGCCGGGACCGGGTCCCGGATCGTCGGTGGGACCGGCAACGACCGGATCAGGGTGGAGACCTCGGGCACCGCCCTCGGCGGACCGGGTCGGGACGAGCTGAGCGGTGGGGCCGACATGGACTCGGCCGGACCGGGACCGAGTCGGATCTCGCTGCTGGGGGGCGCCGGCAACGACCGGCTCTTCCTGCCGTCGGCGTACGCCGACAGCCCGTCCGCGGGCTGCCCGCGGTACTGCACCCGGAGCCGGGTCGACGGGGAGCAGGGCTCCGACACCCTGGCCCTGGTGTGGCGCCGTTCCGTCATCGACCTGGGCGCCGGACGGGCGCGGGCACAGGGTGGGCGGGCGTCGCTGGGCTCGGTCGAGAACGTCGTGGGCAGCAGGTACGCCGACGTCGTCCGCGGCAGCGCCCGGGCCAACCTGCTCGTGGGTAGGCGCGGCGACGACGTCCTGCTCGGCCGTGGCGGCGCCGACACGCTGGTGGGGGACCGGGGGCAGGACCGCGCGGACGGCGGGCAGGGCCGGGACCGGTGCGTGGCGGAGGTGAGGACGTCGTGCTGACGCTCAGGGTGCTCGCGGCCGTGGCGCTCACCGCGCCGGTGCTCGCGATCGGGAGCGGCCCGGCGGCCGCCGTACGACTGTGCCAGGGCGAGGTGGTCACCATCGAGGCGCCCGCGAGCGGGGCGACCGTGCTCGGGACCGAGGGGCCGGACGTCATCGACGGGATCGGCCGCCACCACCTCACCATCGACGGCCGGGGAGGCGACGACGTCATCTGCACCGGCCCCGGCAGCGGGATCACCGCCCGCGGCGGCCCGGGCGCCGACCGCATCGAGGGAGGCGGGAACGAGACCGACAACGTGCTCGACGGCGGGCCGGGGGACGACGTACTCCGGATCCTCGGTGCCGGCTCCCTGACCGGGGGCGACGGGGACGACCGGCTGGTCGATGCGAACGGTCCGTCGTACCAGCGGGTCACGCTCGTCCCGGGACCCGGTGACGACGTGGTCGTCGGATCCGGCCGCCGGCTGAGCGAGCTGCAGTTCGGCGGGACCGCGGGGGTGCGGATCTCCGTGCCCGACGGTGCGGCCGACGGCGAGGGGCACGACACTTTCAGTGGGATCGGCACCTTCGTGGGGTCGGCGGCCTCGGACACGTTCCTGGGCTCGCCAGGAGCGGACTGGTTCCTCGGTGACGCGGCGATGCGCCCCGACAGCGCGCCGGACGTGGCGTACGGCGCCGGAGGCCGCGACAACCTCACGATGCGGGGCTGGGCGCACGGCGGCACCGGCGCTGACTCGATCCGGATCTACGGCGACCGGTCGACCGCGAAGGGCGGGGCCGGCGACGACCGGATCGTCGCGCCGAGCGGCAGCCGTTGCCCGACGCGGGTGAACTGCCAGGGGAACGTCGACGGTGGGTCCGGTCGTGACCGGGTCACCTTCGGGGCGAGCGGCGGGCGCGGGGTGCGGGTCGACCTGAGCCGACGCCGTGCCCGGCAGGGGGCGTACGTCACGACGGTAGCGCGCGTCGAGGACGTGATCGGTACGGCGCGCGCCGACGTGCTGATCGGGAACACCCACGACAACACGCTGAGGGGCGGTCGGGGGAACGACGTCCTGCGTGGTCACCGGGGCGCGGACCGGCTCTTCGGCGAGGGCGGTCGCGACCGCGCCGACGGGGGCACGGGCGCCGACCGGTGCGTGGCGGAGATGACGAGTTCGTGTCGATAACGGCCCGCAGGTGATCTTTCGGTCACACGGGGTAGGAAGGGCAAGGTAAAGAGAGTGCCATCACACGGAGGACACATGAGGACGAAGCGTGACACAGGCAGGACCATCGCGGTGGTGACGTCCGGGCTGGGGCTCGTGGCGGCCGGGATCGCGGTGGCGAGTCCGGTGCAGGCTGCGGGCGAGCAGTGCCAGGGCCAGGCGGCGACGATCGTCGCCACGGCGAACAACCAGGTGCTGACCGGGACCGAGAACGCCGACGTCATCCACACGGCGGGCTTCACCGGCGTCAAGGTCGACGGCAAGGAGGGCGACGACATCATCTGCGCCGTCGCCGGGACCAAGGCCGACATCGACGGTGGCGCCGGGGACGACATCCTCGAGGACGTGGCCGGGACGGCCACGGGCCGCGCCACGATCCTGTTCGCCGGGCCGGGCAAGGACACCTTCATCGGCGTCGCCGGCACCGTCCTCACCTTCCAGCGGGCGACCGCCGGCGTGACGGTCGACCTCGCGGCGGGCACCGTCGTCGACGGCACCGACAACGAGACCGTCACCGGCATCCGGACCGTCCGGGGCAGCGCCTTCCCCGACACCTTCACCGGCACCGACGGGGCCGACACCTACGTCTCGAGCGTCGGGCCGAAGTACGACACCGACGGCGACACCATCTCGATGGGCGCCGGCCCGGACGTGGTGCGCGCCTATCGCGGCACGGTGGACGCGGGCGCGGGCAAGGACAAGGTGACGGCGTACGCCGCGGTCGTCGAGGGTGGCACCGGCACCGACACGATCGACCTGCGCTACGGCGGCACCGCCAACGGCGGCGCGGGCGCCGACATCCTCAAGGCTGCCAGCTCCGTCAAGGAGGGTCCGGTCCCGGCGATCCCCACCGTCCTCAACGGCGGTTCCGGGAACGACGTGCTCTCGCCGGTCTTCGCGAGCGGTGCGGGCAGCCAGTACGTCCGGGGCACCGTCGACGGTGGCGACGGGAACGACATCCTCAGCCTCGTCGGTCGCCGGTCCTCCATCGTCGACCTGCAGTCCGGTGAGTCCGGCCGGGTCCGGGTCGCCGGCGGCCGGTCCGACCTCGCCTCGATCGAGTACGTCCGCGGCAGCGGCGTGCGCGACATCATCCGCGGCGACGACGGCCCGAACCGGATCTCCGGCAACGGCGGCAACGACGCGATCAACGGCCGCGACGGCGACGACCGCCTCGACGGCGGACCGGGGCGCGACGTGGTCAAGGGCGGGCTCGGCAACGACATCTGCCGCAACGCCGAGGTCCGCGTGTCCTGCTGATCACAGCAACGCACGGAGCAGATCCGTCGAGCCGGCGCGAGTTCGCGCCGGCTCGGCGGGATTTCGGGGCTAGGACGCGGGCTGCGGGAAGCCGCCGGCGCGACCGAGCTGGGCGGGTGCCTGGGGGAGTCCGAGCACCTCGCTGATCCAGGTGCCGGTCGCCGCGAGGGACGCGGCGTCCAGGCGCCCGCCGTCGGGCGCCGTGGCGTACCCCGAGCGGTGCAGGAGGTAGAGCAGGTCCTCGGTGCCGATGTTGCCGGTGGCGCCCGGGGCGAACGGGCAGCCGCCGATGCCGCCGGCGGAGGCGTCGAGCACGCTCACGCCCGCCTCCACCGCCGCGATCGCGTTGGCGTAGCCGGTGTTGCGGGTGTTGTGGAAGTGCGCGCGCAGCGGGATGTCCGCGTCGAGCGCGCGCAGGCCGGCGACGATCGAGCGCACCTGGCCCGGGACGCCGACGCCGATGGTGTCGGCGATCGCCAGCTCGTCGGGTCCGCCGTCGAGGACGCCGCGGGCGACCTCCAGGACCCGCTCGGTCGAGACCTCGCCGTCGAACGGGCAGCCGAACGCGGCGGCGAGGATGACGGTCGTGGCCAGGCCGGCGGACCGGGCGTCCTCGGCCATCGCCTGCCAGGCGGCGACCTGCGCGGCGGTGTCGACGCCCTGGTTGCGCAGGGCCAACCCGTCGGAGACGACCACGACGGCGGTCACCTCGTCGCAGCCGGCCGCGATCGCGCGGTCCAGGCCGCGCCGGTTGAGGACCAGGCCGATCGAGCTCAGCCGCGGGTCGTCGCGGACCTCGGCCATCACGGCCTCGGCGTCGGCCATCTGCGGCACCCGCTCGGGGTGCGCGAAAGCGGTCACCTCGATCCGGCGTACGCCTGCGTCGAGGGCGCGGCGCACGAGCGTCGCCTTGTCCTCGGTGGAGACCAGCTGCTTCTCGTTCTGCAGCCCGTCGCGCGGGGAGACCTCGACGATCTGGACTTCATTCACGGACAAAGCGTATCGGATATACGATCATCTCATGACGACTCTTCCGAGCGGGCCGCTGGCCGGGGTCCGCGTGCTCGAGGCCGGCCAGCTGCTGGCCGGACCTTTCGCCGCGACGTTGATGGCCGACCAGGGTGCCGACGTGATCAAGGTCGAGGCGCCCGGCGTGGGCGACCCGATGCGGCAGTGGGGACGTACGGACGGCAGGTCGCTGTGGTGGCCGGTCGTCGGCCGCAACAAGCGCACGGTCACCCTGAACCTGCGCGAGGAGGAGGGGCAGGAGCTCTTCCTGCAGCTCGTCGCGAAGTCCGACATCATCGTCGAGAACTTCCGGGGCGGCACGTTCGAGAAGTGGAACCTCTCCTACGAGCGCCTGCGCGAGGTCAACCCCGGCATCATCCTGGTCCGCGTGACCGGCTACGGCCAGACCGGTCCCTACTCCTCGCGCGCCGGCTACGGCTCGATCGGCGAGGCCATGGGCGGTCTCCGCTACATCCTGGGCGACCCCGACCGGCAGCCCTCGCGCGCCGGCATCTCGATCGGTGACTCGCTGGCCGCGATGCACGCGACCGTGGGCGCGCTCTCGGCGCTGCAGCACCGGCACCTCACCGGCGAGGGCCAGGTCGTCGACGCCTCGATCTACGAGTCGGTGCTGGCGATGATGGAGTCGCTGGTGACCGAGTGGGACCAGGCCGGCTACCAGCGCGAGCGCACGGGCGCGATCCTGCCGAACGTGGCGCCCTCCAACGTCTACCCGACCAAGGACGGCCAGCTCATCCTGATCGCGGCCAACCAGGACTCGGTGTCCTCGCGCCTGTTCAAGATGATGGACCATCCTGAGTGGTCGGACCCGGGTCACCCGTACTCCACGCACGTCGGCCGGGGCAAGGACCAGGAGCACCTCGACGAGCTGATCTCGGAGTGGACCGCCACGGTCGACGCCGAGGAGCTGCTCGAGATGATGGACGCCGGCGGCATCCCGGCGGGCCGGATCTACAAGGCCGCCGACATGCTCGACGACCCGCAGTTCAAGGCCCGCGACTCGATCGTGGAGGTCGCGGACCAGACCTTCGGCACGCTGAAGATGCAGAACGTCGTCCCCAAGCTCTCCGCGACGCCCGGCTCGATCCGGTGGACCGGTGCCGACCTGGGCCAATTCAACGACCAGGTGTACGGCGAGCTGCTGGGCATCGGCGAGGCCGAGCGCGCCGGGCTCGCCGAGCGCGGGATCATCTGACGCCATGGAGACCAACCGCGCGGACGACTACGCCAGTGTCGGGTTCCGGGGCCGGATCGGGTTCGGCGAGCGGCCGGCCGTCGTCGTCGTCGACGTGGTCCGCGCCTACCTCGAGGGCGGACCGCTGACCGATGCCGAGGGTCGCTTCGAGGCGGCCCGAGCGAGTGCCGACCGGGTCGTCGAGGCGGCCCGGACCGGCGGCCACCCGGTCCTGTTCACCACGGTCCGGCTCGCCCCCGGCGGCGCCGACGCGGGCTGGTTCGCCGTGAAGGTGCCCGGCCTGAGCGTCTTCGAGGAGGGCTCGCCGTACGCCGCCTTCCCCGACGCGCCCGCGCCTCGGGAGGGGGAGGTCGTGGTCAGCAAGCAGTACGCCTCGTCGTTCTTCGGCACCAGCCTCGCCGCCACCCTCAACGCCCGGCGTGTCGACACGGTGATCGTGCTCGGCTTCTCCACGAGCGGCTGCGTGCGGGCCACGGCGCTCGACGCGCTCCAGAACGGCTTCCGGCCGATCGTGGTCGCCGACGCCTCGGGCGACCGCGACGCGGCGACGCAGGAGCAGAACCTCTTCGACCTGGACTCCAAGTACGCCGACGTCCTCTCGGAGGCCGACGTCGTCGCCCATCTCCTCGCCCACCCCTCGACCCACCAGGAGCAGCCCGCATGACCGTTCTCGACCTGGACTCCGCCGAGCTGACCTGGCTCGAGCACAACATCGCCGGCTCCGACCAGCCGGCGAGGCTCGTGATGCTGCACGCCGACGCCGAGCGGGGCACCCGCAGCGTGCTGGTGCGCTTCCCGGACGGCTGGCGGCGCGACGCGGTCGGCCACCAGCCGGCCGGCGAGGAGATGGTCCTGCTCTCCGGCGGGCTCTCCATGAGCGGGCAGGCCGTCGAGGTCGGCGAGCTGCTCGTCGTCGAGCCGCACGCCACTCGCTCGGAGACCTTCGTCGCCGACGGCACCAGCGCCCTGGTCTGGTTCTCCGGCCCCGGGGGCGGCTGGACCGACGGCTCCGCCGAGCAGTCCGGCGCCGCGACGGTGTCCACGCTGGCCGCGGGGGAGCAGCGCCCCGCGCGTCCCGAGCTGGTCGGCTCGATCACCGTGTACGACGACCTCGCCGAGCAGTCCTTCGACGTCGACGCTGACGTGCTCTGGCCCGGCGACCGGCACTGGGCCTTCGTCCCCGCCGGTACGCCGGTCCCGGCCCGCCCCGGCCGCGCGATCGTCCACCACTGGGGCTGACCCCCCGACGTACAAGAGAAGCGCCCCCGCCCGAGTTCCTCGGGCGGGGGCGCTGTCCTTTGGCCGGGTCGAGGTCAGGCGGCGGCGAGGGCCTTGGCGGCGTCGTCGTCGTAGGTGTGGCGGATCTTGGCGGCCATGCCGATGCAGATGAAGACCGGCGGGAGCAGGATCAGCATCGCGTACTGGAGCGAGGCGGCCTTGTCCAGGTCGAAGGTGTCGCCCAGCAGGGTCGAGACGACGCCGATCAGCAGCGGGCCGGCGGAGCCGCCGAGGGTGACCAGGAAGGTCAGCACCGCGAAGCCCATGCCGCGGCCGTTGGCGGGCAGGACGTCGGCGTTGGCCGCGGTCATGTTCGGGATCGCCGCGGCGAAGCCGATGCAGGCCAGGGCGATCATGGCGCTGCGGACCCCGACGCCGGGCAGCAGCACGGTGCCGGTGAGGCCGAGGGCACCGACGAGCAGGAAGACGGCGGACACGTTGATCCGCCAACCCTTCCTGATGCCGTGGTACTTGTCGCCGAACTTCGAGCCGAGCAGGATGCCGACCACGATGCCGGTGCCGCCGACGGAGCCGGAGAGCGCGGAGCCGGTCGCCTCGCTGACGCCCTCGACGCGCACCAGGAAGGTGGGGATCCAGTAGAAGAGGCCGGCGACGCCGAGTGACAGCATGGCCAGGGCGACGGTCACGCCGCGCAGGGTGGGGATGCGGAGCAGGTCGGCGGTCTGCGCCCAGATCGAGCGGGTGTCGACCACGTGCTGGGACTCCGTGGCGGCCCGGTCGCCGGTGCGGGCCTGCTCCAGTCGGTCGCCGAGCCCACGGATCGGGTCCTTGATGGTGAGCACGAGGATGGCCACGAGGAGCCCCGGGACGGCGGCGATGAAGAAGACCGTGCGCCAGTCGAACGCCTCGGCGATGGCACCGCCGAGGATCACGCCGGCGGGCAGCCCCATGTAGTAGCCGGCGCGCTCGAAGCCGTACGCCTTGGAGCGGCTGCGCGCCGGGTAGTAGTCGGCCAGCAGGGAGGAGGCCGGCGGGTTGTAGAGCTGTCCGGCGCCTCCGATGATGATCCGGATGAAGAAGAACATCATGAAGCTGGTCGCCAGACCGCTCGCGACCGAGCAGAGTGCCCAGATGAGGACGACGATCGAGATCGTCACGACGCGCGGGGCACGGTCGGCCAGGCGGCCCGCCGGCAGGACCAGCAGGGCGCCGGCCACCGAGGCCGCGGTCGGGATCGCGCCGGCCCACGTGTCGCTGAAGCCGAAGTGGTCCTGGATCTGCGGGAGCGCCCCCGCGATCAGGTTGACCTCGACGCGGTCGATGAACGCGACGAGGGCGATGACGATCGCCACCCACCAGCCGAACGGTGCGGCCTTGGTGAGGTCGACCGTGACGGGCGGCTTCCCTGCGTAGGCCGGCACCTCCACCAGGACCGGTTCGGTCTCGATCTGATCGCGGGTTGCTTCCGACATCCGGCCGACTCCTAGGGTTCGAGGGTCTGGTGTGCGAGGCTTGCGACGTAGCGTAGATCATATATAGGAGTGAGATGTCGATCGTCCGCGTGGCCGCCGTCCAGTACGCCGTGACCGAGGAGGTCGACGAGAACCTCGCGACCGCCCTTCGGATGACCGACCAGGCGGCCGCGGAGGGCGCCCAGGTCGTCGTACTCCCCGAATTCTGCAACCACGTCTCGTGGTACGCCGACCGCGACCACGCGCGCCGGATGGCCCTGACCCTCGACAGCCCGTTCGTGAAGTCGCTGGCGGCGAAGGCGGCCGAGCACTCCCTGCTGCTGATGGCCAACTGCACGCTGGCGCGCGAGGACGGCCGGACCACGGGGAGCAACATCCTCTTCGGCGCCGACGGCACGATCCTGGCGGTCACCGACAAGCAGGTGCTGATGGGCAGCGAGCGCGACCACCTCGACCCGGCGATCGAGGCGTCGCCGGTCGTGGACACCCCTATCGGCCGGGTCGGCCTCTACTCCTGCATGGACGGCGTCATCAACGAGACGCCGCGGATGCTCGCCGTCGGCGGCGCCCAGGTGCTGCTCAACAGCATCAACTCCTTCGCGCTCGACGAGGCGACGCTGCACGTGCCCGTCCGGGCGGTGGAGAACCGGGTCTGGGTGGTGGCCGCGAACAAGGTCGGTCCGCTGGTGCCGCCGCACAGCATCGCCATGGTCGCCGAGCGGGTCGGCGTACCCGTCGAGCGGCTGCACGGGGCAGGGGAGGCCCAGATCGTCGCGCCCGACGGCACCGTGGTCGCGATCGGTCCCCTGACCGGCGAGGCCGTCGTGGTCGCCGATATCGACGTGTCGCTGGCCGACGACAAGCGCCGTCCCGACGGCACCGACGTGATGGCGGCGCGCCGTCCCGACCTCTACGGCCCGATCCTCGACGCCCCGCGCGGGCGGCGGCGGCCCGCAGGCGCCGCGGAGCTGGTCACGGCCGTCCTCAGCCCGGAGGGCGACGAGGATCTGGGCACCCTGCTGAGCGAGGCGCTGGCCACGGATGCCGGGCTGGTCGTGCTCCCCGAGCTGGCCGAGCTCGCCGCGGACGACATCGTCGCGGCCCTGGCCGGGTCCGACGCCCTCGTCGCGACCAGCGTGGCCGACGGCGACGCGCACGTGGGCCTCGTGCTCGGAGCTGCCGGCGTCGTCCTGCGGCAGCCTCAGCTGCACGCGTGCGCGCGCCTCGACTGGGTGAGCTCGCTCGGCGACGGGCTCCAGGTCGTCGACCTGCCCTGGGGCCGGCTCGCGCTGGTGGTCGGCGACGACGCGCTCTACCCCGAGACCTTCCGCCTCGCCGCCTTCCAGGACGTCGACGTCGTCGCCGTCCCGTTCACGACGCAGACCCCGGCCGACCTCGACCCGCTCCTGCTCGAGCGCGCCGCGGAGAACCGGATCAACGTCGCCGTGGCCAGCCGCCGCGGAGCCGCCGGCGGCGGCGCGCTGTTCCCGCTGTCCGGGGACTTCACGCTGTGGGCGCCGGACCGCGGACCGTTCACCGGCGTCATCAGCCGCCCCGACCCGGTCCTCGCGACCGGTTCGGTGCAGGTCGCCACGCTGCGACCGGCCTGCGCGACGAACCGCTTCGTGAGCAAGGGGACCGACCTGGTCGACGGCCGTCCCTGGGAGATCGCGGACGTGCTGGTCGCTCCGGTCGGCGGCTGAGCGCCACCGTCGGCGGAGGTCGGGCGGGCTGCCCGGCCTCCGCCTGGCCGGGGCCGCGCAGGTTCATCACGGGATGCAGACGAGCCTGCGGTTCCCACGGCGTACCCGCCGTGGGAGGTGCGAACTGATCTGCATACCGTGATGAGCCCGCGGCTCCGAGGCATGCTCCAGCCCACCTCCGACACCTCGGAGGCGGGCTGTGGAGTTCAGGCGCCGGCGACCTCGTCGGCGGCCGACTGGGCGCTGAGGGCGGCCTGCAGGGCCACCTCGCTGGAGTCGAGGTGCGCGACCCAGGCGTCGCGGAGCGCCTCGGCCTTGCCCTCGCGAGCCAGGTCGAGCAGCGCCCGGTGCTCGCTGATGCGCGCCTCGGTCGTCTCCGGGGCGCGGTCGAGGTTGTCCATGCCGAGGTGGAGGTAGCGGTCGGCGGAGTGCCAGAGGATCTCGAGCACGCGGCGGTCGACGGTGCCGGTGACGTCGTCGAGGATCGCGGCGTGGAAGGCGTGGTGGGCCGCGGCGAGGGCCGCCGGCTCCCGCTCGATCTGGGCGTACTCGTCGAGGGCGACCTGGGCCGCCTCGATCCGCTCCGGGGTCATCACCTCCATCGCGCGCATCGTGAGGTCGCCCTCGATCACCTTGCGCAGTCGGTAGATGCCGGACAGGTCGTCGACGCTGAGCGGCGCCACCAGGGCCGAGCGCCCGGGGCGGAGGCTGACCAGCCCCTCGCTCTCCAGGCGGCGCAGGGCCTCGCGCACCGGGATGTGGCTGACGTCGAACTGCTCGCACAGCTCGACGATCGACACGGCGGCGCCGGGGCGGATGTTGCCGTTGAGGATCGCGCGGTGCAGCTCGTCGGTGACCCGGTCCACCAGGGACAGGTGGGCGATCGGACGAACCGGCGCTCCGGTGCGCGTACGCGCCATGCGGCATCTCCTCGTTGACATCTGGTGGTACTCGGCGTGCGGGGGGTCGTACGCCGGCGCAATCGTGGCACGTCCGCGGGTGGATTGTCCCAATCCGCTTGCGCGATTCACCTATCCGATATTGTATATTCTCTAGCCGAGAGGAGGTGCGAGATGGTCGACCCCGCAACATTTCGTGACGTCATGGCCCAGTGGCCGAGTGGTGTCACGGTGGTGACCACGCTGGTGGACGGCGTGCGCCACGGCATGACCGCGAGCTCGTTCTCCAGCGTGAGTCTGGACCCGCCGCTGATCTCTGTCTGCCTGGACAAGCGGCTCTACTCCCACGAGCTGATCTCGCGCGGCGGCGTCTTCGGCGTCAACGTGCTCGCCAAGGACCAGGCCGAGGTCGCTCGCCGGTTCGCCGGCATGGTGCCCGGGCTGGAGGTGGAGGACCGCTTCGACGGCGAGTCCTGGACCACCGCCGCCACGGGCGTGTCGCTGCTCGACTCCGCGCTGGGCTGGCTCGATTGCCGGGTCCTGCACGAGTACCCCGGCGGTGACCACACGATCTTCGTGGGCGAGGTGCTCGCGGGCCACGCGGCCCGTCGTACGGCGCCACTGCTGTTCCACTCCCGCGGGTGGGGCCAGTTCGCCGACGTGCTGCCCGACGTGGCCACGCTGGCCGACAGCGGCCTGGTCGCGGCCCTGCGGCGCCAGCAGCACCCCGAGGACGGGGTGCTCCAGACCGCCCGGGACGTGGCCACCAGCGGTGTGCGCGTCCGGGTGCTCGACCTGACCGACCACGAGGGCGACCCGGTCGCCGTCCCCGAGCCCCTCGCGGCCGGGGCCACGGCCCTGGTCGCGAACCGCAGCCAGCTGGACCGGGCGCTCGCCCTCGACCTCGACGCGGTCGAGATCGCGGTCGACGCCGCCCGGCCCGGTGCGGTGCAGGAGACGCTCGCGATCATCGACGGCGTCGCCGACCGCGTGGCCATCGTGCTCGACGACGCGTTCGCGCCGCACCGCACCGAGGCGGTGCTGTCGGCGGTCGTGGCCTTCTCGGAGGCTCGCGTCCGCGAGATCGGGATGGCCGACAGCAACGGCGCCGCGACCCCGCTCCAGGTGCGCGCGGTGCTGCAGGACGCGGTCGGGCTCGCCCGGCCGGTGCCGTTGCGGGCGTGTTTCGGTGACCGGGACCGGCTCGGCCTGGTCAAGGCCCTGACCGCTCTCAAGAGCGGCGTGCACCACTTCGACACCACGCTCGCCGGCCTCGACGGCGCGGTCGCGACCGAGGACCTCGTCCGGCTCCTCGGTGAGCTCGATGTCGACTCACCCGCCGACGGCGGACAGCTGGGCCGGGTCGCCGACGACCTCCGCTCGGCCGTCGCCAACCGCTCCGACGCCAGCGTCGGTGCCCATGACCTCGCGGCCGGCCCGGCCACGACCGATCCAGTAGTAGGAGCCGCAGGATGACGGCAAAGCTGACCGCCGAGTTTCTCCTCCCCGACCTCACCGCCGCCGAGCGCGAGCGGGCGGCCCGCGTCGAGTCGGTACTGCCGGCGATCGCCGCGGCCGCGGAGTCGGCCGACGAGGCCGGGGCCCTGCCCGAGGGTCACCTCAAGCTGCTCGGCGACGCGGGCCTGCTGGGCCTCGTCGTGCCCGAGGAGTACGGCGGCCTCGGTGGCGGGCTGCGTGACCTCGCGGCGACGACGTACACCCTCGGCACCGTGTGCGGCTCCACCGCGCTGGCGTACTTCTTCCACTGCTCCTCGTCCTCGCGCGGCATGCTGCCGCTGGCGGCGCTCGAGGCCGGTCTGTACGACGACGAGGAGGCGCCGGTCGTGCGCGCCTTCGCGGAGAAGGTGCTGCACCTGATGGGCACCGAGAAGAAGGCGATCGGCAACTTCGCCAGCGAGGCGGTCAAGGCCTCCAACGCGAACGTGCTGATCCGCACCACCGCGACCCGGACCGAGGGCGGCTGGCTGCTCAACGGCGAGAAGTCGTTCGGCTGCCTGTCCGGCTCGGCCGACTACTACCTGGTCACCGCGCGCCGCGAGGACGTCGAGGGCCTCGACGCCCTCACCCTGTTCCTGGTGCCCCGCGACGCCGTGGGCGCGCGCCCCCGCGCGCCGTGGATCGGCCTCGGCATGCGGGCCTCGGACAACAACGGCCTGATCATGGAGGACTGCTTCGTCCCCGACGAACTCTCCCTGGCCGTGCCCGGCGCCTTCACCCGCGCCACCTCGATGTCCCGCGGCTCGTGGGTCGGCAACCAGATCGCCATCGCCTCGATCTACGCCGGCATCGCCCAGGGCGTCTGGGACTTCGCGCTGGGCCGGGTGATGGCGGCGAAGTTCGCCGACACCGGCAAGCCGATCGCCTCCAGCCCGATGCACCAGGTGATCATCGGCGACGGAGAGCGCCACCTCGCCGAGGCGCACCTGTGGCTGCGTCGCCAGATCGAGCTCGAGGCCAGCGACCCGCCGATCTTGCCCAAGAACGAGGTCGTGCAGAGCTGGAAGCTCGCCAAGGGCGCCATCTGCGAGCACGCCCACGACGTGGCGCTGTCGGCGCTGAAGATGTGCGGCACCTCCGGCGCGCTGATGGGCAACTCCATCGGCCGTGCCGTCCGCGACACCGCGATGGGTCTCGTCCAGGCGTTCCCCGCGGAGCGCGGGAAGCTGGACCTGGCGAAGATGATCGTCGACAACGAGGGTTGGGCTGGGCTCACCACCAGCGACAGCTTCGCCAAGCCCACCCAGACCGCCAAGTAGGAGACGCGTTGACCACCACCCAGGATGGCATCGAGACGCCCCGCCTGGAGCTGCCGCTCCCCGCGCAGCTCGTGGCGGGGGTCTGGTCGGCGCCCACCGAGCAGCTCGACCTGATCCTCGAGGACCCCTACCTCGGCACGCAGCTCGGCCACGCCGCCGCCACCTCGGCGGAGGACGGCGAGCGGGTGGCCGCGGCCGCCCAGGTCGCCTACGAGTCCGGCGCATGGGCGCGGATGTCGCCCGACGCCCGGGCCGAGGTGCTCGACCGGGTCGCCGACGCCCTCAAGGGTGAGGTCCCGCGGCTCGCCGCTCTCGAGGCCTTCGCGACCGGCGTGCCGGTCACGCAGACCGGCATCGTCGCGATGATCGTCCCCGGCGCGTTCCGCCTCGTCGCGCAGGCGCTGCGTGACGGCGTGCTCCGCGAGGACTACGAGGGGATGTCCGGCAACGCCGTCGAGGTGCACCGTCTGCCCCTCGGGCCGGCCCTGTGCCTGCTGCCCTGGAACGCCCCGGCCCCGATGGCCGCCCACAAGGTGGCCAGCTCGCTCGCCGCCGGCTGCCCGACGATCCTCAAGCCCAGCGAGTACGCGCCGTACGGCACGACCGAGCTCGGCCGCATCGTCTCGGGTGTCCTCGCCGAGGCCGGACTCGGCACCGGTGTCGACGCCGGCACCTTCCAGGTCGTCCAGGGTGGCCCCGGCGTCGGCGGCAGCCTGGTGAGCGACCCCCGGGTGCGGGCCGTGTCCTTCACCGGCGGCCTGCCCGGCGGTCGCGCGATCGCGGCGGCCTGCGCCGCCGACTTCACCGCGACCCAGCTCGAGCTCGGCGGCAACAACCCGCTGGTCGTGCTGCCGGACACCGACCCCGCCGACGCGGCCCGCGCCGCCGTCGACCTGCTCACCACGCTCAACGGCCAGTGGTGCCGCGCGCTCGGGCGGCTCGTCGTCCCGGCCGAGATCGCCGACGAGGTCGTGGGTCTCGCCCTCGACCGGCTCGCGGACCTGCGCGCCGGCGACCCGCTCGACCCGGCGACCGACCTCGGCCCGCTCGTGCACTCCGTGCACCTGGGCCGGGTGCACGCCGAGCTCGAGGCGAAGGTCGCCGTCGGGGGAGTGACCTGCACCAGCACCTCGCTGCCCGAGCGCGGTCACTTCCTGGCGCCGACGCTGCTCACCGGGGTGCCGGCCGCCGAGGCCCAGCACGAGGTGTTCGGGCCGGTCGCGACCGTGCACGCGTACAACACGCTCGACGAGGCGCTCGCGCTGGCCAACGGCACGCCGTACGGCCTCGAGGGCTACGTCCTCGGCGCCGACACCGAGCGCGCCATGGAGTTCGCCCGGCAGGTGCGGGCCGGCGAGGTCAAGGTGAACGGCTCGACGATCATGAGCCTGCACCTGATGACGCCCCGCCCCGCCTGGGGTCTCTCGGGACTCGGCGAGGAAGGCACCCTGGAGACCATCCGGATCTTCACCGGCGCCCGCGTCGTCGGTGTCGAGGGCGGCTTCGCCCTGCACGGCAAGTGACCATGGACGCTCCCTCCGATCGGCTCCGCGCGCTGCTGCGCGGACCGGACCTGGTCCACCTGCCCGGGGTGTACGACGCGGTGAGTGCCCGGCTCGCCGCCCGTGCGGGCGTGTCGGGCGCCCACCTGTCGGGCGCGGTCGCGTCCGCGGTGGCGCTCGGCCTGCCCGACCTCGGCTTCGTGCACGCCGCCGACATCGTCAAGGTGGCGCAGAGCGTGACGCCGGCGCTCGACGGGCTGCCGCTGCTGGCCGATGCCGACACCGGCTACGGCAACGCGCTGCAGGCCCGCGCGACCGCCCGGTCGTACGCCGCCGCCGGCATCGCCGGCCTGCACCTGGAGGACCAGGTCGCCCCGAAGCGCTGCGGCCACCTCGCCGGCAAGCAGGTCGTCGACGTCGACGAGGCGGCCTCGCGCGTGCGCGCCGCCGTCGACGCGGCCCCGGAGGGCACGAGCGGCATCGTCGTCGTCGCCCGCACCGACGCCGTCGGCGTCGAGGGCGTGGCGTCGGCGACCGAGCGCTGCGTGGCCTTCGCCGAGGCGGGCGCGGACGCCGTGTTCGTCGAGGGCGCCAGCCCCGACCAGCTCGCCCAGGTCGTCGACGGCGTCGTCCGCGCCGCCGGCTCCTGCCCGCCCCTGGTCGTCAACCGGTCCGAGGCGGCCGGTTCCGAGCCGCCGCTGGACCAGGCGTCGCTGCGCGAGCTCGGCGTCCGCATCGTCATCCACCCGGTCTCGGCGCTGCTCGCGGCCGCTCACGCCCAGGCCCGGGTGTACGCCGCGATCGCCGCGACCGGCGACGCCGCCCCGGTCGACCGGCTCGGCTGGGACGACCTCACGTCCCTGGTCGGCCTGCCCGACCTCCTGACCCTCGAGCAGCGGTACGCCGCAGGAGAGCACCCATGACCCAGCAGCACCCCACCGTCCTCGTGGCCGGCGCCGGCCCGGTCGGCCTGACCGCGGCGCTGATCCTCGCGCGCGCGGGCATCTCCGTCACCGTCCTGGAGGCGGGGGAGACCCTGGCCGCCGAGTCGCGGGCCTCGACCTTCCACCCGCCGAGCCTGGAGATGCTCGACGAGCTCGGTGTGCTCGAGCCGCTGATGGAGCGCGGGCTCGTGTCCACGGGGTTCCAGTACCGCGACCGCCGTACCGGCCCGATCGCCGACCTGGACCTCGGCGTGCTCGAGGGCGACACCCGCTTCCCGTTCCGGGTGCAGATCGAGCAGTCCAAGCTCACCCCGGTGATCCTCGAGGTCCTCCAGGGCATGGACCACGTCAGCGTCCACTTCGGGCAGCGGGTCGTCCAGGCTGCGAGCGACGGCTCCACGGCGACCGTGACGACCGAGGTCGGCGACACGTTCACCGCGGACTGGGTCCTGGGCGCGGACGGCGCGAACTCGCAGGTGCGGCAGACCGCCGGCTTCTCCTTCGAGGGCATGACCTACCCCGAGCGCTTCCTGGTCGCCTCGACCACCGAGGACCTGGACACGATCCTGCCGGGCATCTCGGCGGTCAACTACGTCTTCGACCCGACTGAGTGGCTGGTGCTGCTGCGCACGCCGGAGCACTGGCGGATCCTCTTCCCGACCGCCCAGGACACCGCGGACGAGGTCGAGATCGACCCGGCGCGGATCCAGGAGCGGCTGAGCGGCGTGGCCGATCTGGGCCGCGAGTGGGACGTCCTGCACACCACGCTCTACCGCGTGCACCAGCGGGTCGCGGACTCCTTCCGCAAGGGCCGGCTGCTGCTGATGGGCGACGCCGCCCACATCAACAACCCGCTCGGCGGGATGGGCATGAACAGCGGCATCCACGACGCGTACGTCGAGACCACGGCGCTGCTGGCGCTGCTGCGCGGCGACGGCACGCTGGAGCAGCTCGACACGGCGTGCGAGGCGCGCCGCCAGGTGGCGCTGTCGTACGTCAAGACGATCACCCACGACAACTGGGAGAAGCTGCGTCAGGACGACGCCGACGCGATCAAGGCGTACCACGACGAGCTGCGCGAGCTGGCCTCCGACCGCGAGCGGATGCGCAAGCACCTGCTGAACACCTCCATGATCAACTCGCTGCGCTCCGGCAAGGTCGTCGACATGGTCGGCGTCCAGGCGCCCTGATGGCCGGAGCCCCGATCGAGCGGGAGAACCCCGCCCGGACCGACGAGCTCGTCGGCAGCGTCGAGGCCGCAGATCCGGCCGAGGTCGACGCGACGGTCGCCCGGGCCCGCATCGCCCTGCGGGCCTGGGCGGCCACGGAGCTCGGTGCGCGCTGCGCGGCCGTCCGTGCCGGCGCCGACCGGATCGCCGCCGAGCTCGACGCCCTCGCGGAGCTGATGGCGCGCGAGACCGGCAAGGTGCTGCCGGACTGCCGCGGCGAGCTCGGCTTCGCCGTCACGGTGCTGCGCTGGTCGGCGGACCGCGCCGAGGAGCTCCTCGTCGACGAGGTCATCGACGACGAGGCCGGCCGGATCGTCGTACGGCGCCGGCCGTACGGCGTCGTCGCGGCCGTCACCCCGTGGAACGCGCCCGTCATCCTGGCCGCGCTCAAGCTCGGCCCGGCCCTGGTCTCGGGCAACGTCGTGGTCGTGAAGCCGTCCCCGCTCGCGCCGTTCGCGATCGCCCGGGTCGTCGAGCTGCTGGGCTCCGCCCTCGGCGACGACGTGGTGCAGGTCGTGCAGGGCGACGCCGAGACGGCGACCGCGCTGGTCGGGCACTCCGGAGTCGACCGGGTGGCCTTCACCGGTGGCGAACGCGCGGGCCGGGCCATCGCTGCCCTCGCCGGCCAGACCCTCACCCCGACCCTGATGGAGCTCGGCGGCAACGACGCGGCCCTGCTGCTCGAGGACGCCGACCTCGGCCCGGACGCGATGGACCGGCTCGTGATGGCGACGTTCGCGACGTCGGGCCAGGTCTGCATGGCGGTCAAGCGGCTGCTGGTCCCGCGGGCTCGGCTCGACGAGTTCGTCGCCGCCTACCGCGCCGCCGCCGACCGCGTGCTCCGCCTCGGCGACCCGCTCGCCGACGGCGTCACCATCGGCCCGGTCGTGACGGCCGACTCGGCCGCCCGGGTCCGGGCGCTGGTCGAGAGCGCCGGCGAGCGCGGGGCCGAGGCCGTCGTGCTCGGCACCGTCGACGCCGGTGCCGACCTGTCGCGGGGCCACTACCTGCGCCCCACCCTGGTGCTCGGCGTGTCCGCCGACGACCCGCTGGTGACCGAGGAGCAGTTCGGTCCGACCGTCCCGGTGCTGGCCTACGACTCCCTCGAGGAGGCGCTCGAGCTCGCCAACGCCGGCGACCTCGGTCTGGCCGCCTCCGTATGGTCGGCCGACGAGGAGCGCGCCTTCGCGGTGGCCGCGCGGCTCGAGGCGGGCTTCACGTTCGTCAACACCCACAACCGCACCGGCATGTCGCTGCGTGCACCCTTCGGCGGCATCAAGCGCTCCGGCTGGGGACGGGAGTACGGCGACGAGGGCGTGCTCGAGCACACCCAGCCCTGCGTCGTGCACGCGCCCGGCGCCTTCCGCGCGGGCGGGGCCGGTCTCGGCGCGGCGGCGTACCCGGGCTGATACCGATTCGCGACCGAAGTCCGGGACTTTGGTCCCGACTTCGGCGGATGCTGGCTCGGACGCGTGCGAAGCGCTTCCCTCTCGCCTCGTAGATTATATATACTTTTCGTCACCACCCACTGAGCAGGACCGAGGAGCACGATGAGCCAGACCCTGAAGTCCGTGCAGGAGTTCTACGACGAGGCGCCGACGACCGACATCTCGGAGATCTTCGCGACCTGGATGGACCTGGTCGACGGCCTGAAGGCGCGCGTGGCGGAGCGGTTCGAGCTCACCCGCGACCCCTCGTCGAACGTGCTCGAGAGCTTCGGCGGCGAGAACGGCGGTCCCACCGGCCGGATCCGTGCCTACGCCGGTCCGGAGATCGACTGGATGGTGCACTCCCACATGGAGAACGCGAAGCTCGGCTTCGCCAACATCCACCTGACCATCTGGCTCGGTCCCCAGGTCAAGGTCCCGCACTTCGGCCTCGCCCTCGGCGCCTTCCCGCAGGCCTGGATCTTCGTCGACTCCGTGCCGCGCACCAACCTGCTCGTCGACACCGACTCCTACGACCGCTACTTCGGCCCGCTCAACGCCGAGTGGGAGCAGGTGCGCCACGAGAACGACTTCCTCGACCCGTTCGTCAGCCGCAGCGGCTTCGTCCGCGCGAGCCTGTCGCCGATGGCGCACGCCTACACCGCGACCACCGACAGCCGCACCACCGACCTCGTCTCGAAGCTCGCCACCGACCACCTCGAGCGCTGGCTCGGCTGGGTCGACGCGGCCGAGCGGGTCCCCGCCGAGGAGCAGGCCGCGCTGGCCGCGGACGACCTGCTGACCCGCCGCAACATCGCCGAGCGCGACCCGGCCAACGAGATGGGCGACCGGTTCTTCGGTCAGGAGCTGACCAACACGCTGGTCCGCGCCCTGTGGGGCGGCGACCGCGAGCTCCCGCGCGCGCATGAGCAGGCCTGACCCACGTGAGTGTCCTGGTCCGCGCCGTACGCACGGCGACCCGCGTCCCCGGGGTGGCGGCGCCGTACGACACGGTGCACGTCACTGTGCGCTATCCGGCCCTGCCGGCGCGCGACGACGTCGAGCGGATGAGCGGTGCGCTCGCCGCTGACGCCGCCGGCGCGCCGTACCCCGTCGTCGTGCTGGTGCCCGGGGTCAACTGTCCCGCCGACGCCTACCGCTGGCTCGCCTTCCGGCTGGTCGAGGCCGGCAACGTCTGCGTCAGCTACGACTGGGTGGGGGAGCTGTTCCCCGGCCAGTACGGCCTGACCCCCGGCGTCGACATCGTCGCCGCGGGTCCGGACCACTACGGCGAGCGGCCGACGACGCCGGCCCTGCGGCCGGTGCTCGACGCGGTCGCCGCGCTGAACGAGTCCGGCCAGCTCGCGGGTCTGCTCGACCTGGAGCGGGTCGGCGTCGTCGGTCACTCGGCCGGCGGCACGGTGCTGCTGCAGTCCATCAGCCCCGCGTGGTTCCCGGAGGTGCGCGCCGTCGTCACCTACGGCGCCCACACGATGGCCTCGCAGATGATCGGCTACCCGCCGAACACCCTGCTCCACGCGCCGGTCGAGGCGCCCACCATGATCATCGCCGGCACCGACGACGGCGTGGTCGCCGCGAGTGCCATCCGGTACGGCGAGCAGGCCGGCGCGGCCGGTCACGACCCGGTCGAGCGCACCTGGCGCGAGGCCGTGGCCTCGACCACGGAGTGCTGGCTGGTCCACCTGGCCGGGGCGGGCCACATGCTGGCCGCGCACCCCGAGGACCCGTCCACCGCACGCGGGTTCCTGGAGACGCCGACCGACGCCGACCACGACCGCCTCCGCGAGGTGCTCGGCGACGTGGTGGCGACGTTCCTGGCCGCCCACCTCACGAGCGCCCCGTCCGCCAAGTCGCAGCTCGACCAGCTTGCTGAGCAGCCCCAGCCCGAGATCGCCGCCATCCGGCGCAGGTAGGAGAACACCGTGTTCAAGAACTTCTGGTACGCCGTCGAGTTCAGCTCGGACGTGAAGCCGGGCGAGCCGAAGAAGGTCAAGCTCCTCGGCCAGCAGCTCGTGCTGTACCGCAAGAACAGCGACAACTCGATCGTCGCCATGTCCGACCTCTGCGTGCACCGCGGCGCCGCGCTGTCGGACGGCGAGGTCAAGGGCGACTGCATCGTGTGCCCGTACCACGGCTGGGAGTACAAGCCGGACGGCGCCGTGCAGAAGATCCCCGCGCACCCCGACAAGGGCATCCCGCGCAAGGCGCGCGTCGACTCCTACCCGGTCGTCGAGAAGTACTCCTTCGTGTGGATCTTCATGGGCGACATCCCGGAGGAGGAGCGGCCGCCGATCCCGGACTGGTCCGACATCGACGACACCGAGACCTACCGCGCCGTCAACGGCTCCTTCCTGTGGAAGTCGAACTACGAGCGGATCCTCGAGAACGGCGTGGACGTCGCGCACACGCCGTTCGTGCACGGCGGCGTCTTCGGCAACAAGGAGAAGCCCGAGGTCCCCGAGTTCAAGATCGACAGCTCCGAGTGGCACTGCACCGTGTCGGTCGAGCTGCACCCGCCCCGGTCCAAGGGCATCTGGGGCGTCATCAACCCCAACAAGCAGAAGGACCTCAAGGAGCGCCCGCCGGTCCCGGTCTCCACCACCTGGTGGCTGCCGAACCTGCTGCTGCTGCACGTCCGCACGCCCATGGGCGACATGAAGATCTTCGACGTCAACGTGCCGATCGACGAGGAGACCACCCTGGTCAAGTTCGTCGCGCTGCGCACGTTCTTCAAGGGCAAGTGGGCCGACCGCGACGCGCGCCGCCGCGTCTTCAAGGTGCTCTACGAGGACCAGGTCATCGTGGACGCCGTCCGTCCCGAGCTGCTGCCGTTCGACCTCTCCGACGAGCTGCACGTCAAGAGCGACTACAACGCGGTGCTCTACCGGCGCCGCCGCCAGGAGCTCATCGACGCCGGCTGGAGCGTCGAGGGCAACACCATCGTCGGCGAGGGTCCGGCGCGGGTCGAGGCGCGGGTCATCCCGTCGCCCATCCGCAAGGAGGTCCCCGAGCTCGCGAGCGCGTGGAACTTCAAGGAGGTCCGCAGCAAGGAGATCCTCCGCGGCAACACCGAGCGCGTCGCGCGTGGCGACGTACCCCGCACCGACGGGGCCACCGAGAGCAAGTCGACGATCGAGGAGATCAAGGCATGACCGACGTGACGACCAGCCTGCCGGGCACCCTGTGCCACGGCACGCTCGACACCCTCGTCGAGCGGGGCAACCTCACCGAGGTCACCGGCCCCGACGGCGCGCCGTACCTCCCGCTGACCACGGCGGCCTTCGGTGAGCCGATGAGCGTCGGCGAGGCGCGGGTCTTCACCGGCGACCGGATCGCGAAGGCCGTGTACGTCGGCATCGTGGTCCCGCAGATCCAGATGGACAGCCACATGGTGTTCGCCTTCACCTCGGCGGACAGCCCGGTCCCGCACTTCACCCTGGACTCGGTGCACGCCGGTGGCTACCACGCCTTCCACCTGGACCTGATCCAGCGCGTCGACGCCGGCACCCACATGGCCTACAACGACTGGGCGCACCGGCCGCTGACCGAGACCTTCGAGGCCGTCCGCAGCAACCCGGGCTACACCAAGGCCGCGCTCGAGCCGCGCCAGCTGACCGTGATGTCGTCGTGGATGCTCGCCTTCCGCGCGACCGAGGAGGCCTTCAAGCAGCTCGACGCCCCGGTGGCGTCGTACCTCGACCACTGGTTCTCCCTGCTCGAGGGCGAGGTGCCCGGCGACGTGCTCGCGGACATCGCCGACACCGACCTCGCCGTGCGGGACGCCCGCAACCGCGGCCTGCTGTTCAACCCGGACGTCGACAAGGTCTGGGCGCAGATCTCCCGCCTGCTCACCGAGCCGGTCGCCGAGCAGATCCGGCTCCTCCTGGTCGACAACGAGCTGCCCGCATGAGCGCGACGAGCGAGGCCGTCGCCGAGGTCGAGACCAGCGAGTGGCAGAAGCGCATCGAGGGGGAGTGGCACGGCATCCCCGGGCTCTTCGACGCCCAGGGCAACCACGTCGGCTTCGAGTCGATCGCCCGCGCCAGTGAGGTGACCGCCGAGGGCGCGCGGTACTGGATGGACTCCAAGCTGTCCGGTGCCGGTCCGCTGCGCAACCGCTTCGAGCTGGGTGCCCAGTTCGACTTCGGCGTCGTCGACTCCGACGAGAACCGCGTCTACACCGGTCCAGACTTCTACGGCACCGGCCAGCCGTACGGGCTGTTCGTCGACGCGCACTACTACTCCCCGGGCTGGCAGGCCGACCTGCGCACCTGGAACCAGGTGCTCGCCGACGGCGAGACCCAGGTCTACTCCTCGGTGCTGCACGACGGCTGGTCGGTCTGCGCGGTGTTCAACGGCGTCTACAAGCGCACGACGGACCGCGAGACCAACCCGGCGACCCAGCAGTACGTCGACGAGTGGCGTGCGCTCGAGGTCGAGCGCGGCCCGAAGCCCCAGGTGCTCCCCACCAAGGAGGCCGGCGCCTGGACCGGCACCCTGTTCCTGAACGGGGCCGACCAGACGACCGAGGGCGAGGTCCGGGTCCGGATCGACCACGACCCCACGTCGCTGCGCTCGGCGCGCCAGACCGTGACCTGGGAGGGCGGTCTGGAGCGGCGCTACACCTTCGACCGCTACCGCGACGGCGCGCGCACGATGTACGAGGGCCCGGAGGTCTTCGGGAACGCGACGTCGTACGGCCGGGCGCTCTTCACCAGCCAGCACCTCGTCGGCGCCGACCACACCGGCGTGGAGAAGATCCGGGGCCGCGAGTTCCTGATCGACCCCACCACCCGTGAGCTCGCCGTCGTCTGGCAGCTGTTCACCGGCGACACCACCACGCACTACGTGCACGGCTCGCTGGCGTGGGAGCCACGATGACGGGCGCTGCCTCGGGCCGCGTCGTCGTCGTCACCGGCGGCACCCGCGGGATCGGCCTCGGCCTCGCGCGGGAGTTCCTGGCCCGTGGTGCGCGCGTCGTCATCTGCGGACGCTCCGACGCCGCGGTGCGCGACGGCCTCGCCTCGCTCGCGGCCGGCGACCGAGCCACCGGCCTCGCGACCGATGTGACCGACCGGGCCTCGGTCCAGGCGCTGTGGGACCACGCGGTGGCCACCTTCGGCCGGGTCGACGTGTGGGTGAACAACGCGGGCATCTCCGCGCCGAAGCGCTCCCTCGTCGACACCGACCAGTCGATCGTCGAGAACGTCTTCGCCGTCAACCTCACCGGGTCGCACAACGGCTGCGCTGTCGCCGCGCGCGGCATGGCCGCGCAGAGCGGTGGCGGCTGGGTGTGGAACATGGAGGGCTTCGGCTCCGACGGCCGCGTCCAGGAGGGCATCGGCGTGTACGGCTCGTCCAAGCGGGCGCTGCGCTACCTCACCGAGGCGCTGGTCAAGGAGCACAAGGACAGCCCGGTCAAGATCGGCTTCCTCTCGCCCGGCATCGTGCTGACCGACCTGCTCGTCGGCGACTACGACGGCGACCCCGAGGCCTTCGCGAAGGCCAAGAAGGTCTTCAACATCCTCGGTGACACCGTGGAGACGGTGACGCCGTACCTCGCCGAGCGGGTGCTCGGTGCCCAGAAGAACGGCGCCCGCGTGGCGTGGCTGACCAACGGCAAGGCGGCCCGCCGCTTCATGACGGCGAGCTTCAAGAAGCGCGATCTCTTCGCCGCACAGGGGGCATGATGCTGGCAGCTGCGGAGATCGACGTCTGCACCGAGTACAACGTGGCGCTGGCCATCGAGGACTTCGTCCCGGTCGTGCTGGCCGGAATCGCGTTCTGGGTCCTGGCCCAGGCGGTCCGCGCCCAGGTGCCGCGCGCCTACCCGGTCGCCCTGATCGGTGGCGCACTGGTCACCGTCGGCGGCCTGTGCAAGGCGACCTGGAAGATCCTGGTGGCCACGGGCTGCTGGGAGTACCCGATCCTGGAGAACCTCCTCTTCCCCTGCATCGCCACCGGCTTCTCCCTGACGGCGTGGGCGGCGATGTGCGTGCTGCGCGGGCGCGAGGTCACTCCGTGGCCGTTCGTCGCGTTCCCGCTCGGGGCCGGCCTCGGCGCGGGCTGGATGAGCTGGTCGGCCGGCGAGTACAAGAACTGGCCGCTCCTGATCGCCGCGGCCGTGGCCGCCTGCGTGATGGCGGTCTGCCTGGCGATCATCGCCTTCCGGGCCAAGAAGACCTCGGTCGGCGTCCTGTTCGTGATCTACACGATCGGCACCAACGTCCTGCCGCCGCTGGCCGCACAGCCCAACCAGTCGCTCGAGAACCAGTGGGCCGCCCAGCTCACCAACTCGGCGGTCCAGCTCTGCTTCCTGCTCGGCGCCCTCTGGCTGCGTGAGTACACGCGGACGCCGGCGAGCACCGAGCCCGTCGACGACCAGACGGGAGTGCCCGCGTGAGCGGCATCGACCGGCTCGGCTACCGCCGCAAGTTCGGCGTGATCGCCCCGAGCACGAACACGATCGTCCAGCCCGAGTTCGACATGATGCGGGTCCCCGGCGTCACCTCGCACTACGGACGCATCTTCATCCCCGACGGCCGCATCGCGACCGACGAGGGGATGGAGAACCTGCTCGTGCAGATCCGGGCCAACATGGACGACTGCGTGCGCAGCCTGATGACCATGCAGCCCGACTACATGGTCATGGGCATGAGCGCCGAGACCTTCTGGGACGGCGTCGAGGGCAACCGCCAGTTCGTCAAGCAGATCCAGGACCTGACCGGCGGCCTCGGTGTCGCCACCGGCGCCGAGGGCTGCGAGCGGGCGCTGAAGCTGTACGGCGCCAAGAAGATCGCCGTGGTCACGCCGTACACGCCGATCGGCGACGCGAACGTCCGCAAGTTCTTCACCGAGCTCGGCTTCGAGGTCGGCCAGATCAAGGGCCTGTGCGTGAACAGCGCGGTCGAGATCGCACAGGTCACCGAGCGCACGCTGCGCGAGTCGCTGATCGAGATCAACGACTCCGACGTCGACGCGATCGTCCAGTGCGGCACCAACCTGTGCATGACCGAGCTCGCCGACGAGGCCGAGCGCTGGCTCGACAAGCCGGTGATCGCCATCAACGCCGCGACCTGGTGGATGGCGCTGCGTGAGAACGGCATCGAGGACAAGCTGCACGGCTACGGCTCGCTGCTCCGCGACCACTGACCGCCGGTCTAGGCTGCTCACGTGTACGTCGCCCTCTGGCGCCTGCTCCCCGGGCCGACCTGGCTGAAGGTCGTCCAGGCCGTCGCCCTCCTCGCCCTCGTCTGCTGGGTGCTGCTCGGCTGGGTCTTCCCAGCCGTCGAGCCCCACCTCCCCTTCGACAAGATCACCGTGGGGGAGTAGCACCCGCCGCCCCCTCCCGCCGAGTCGGCAGAAGTTGCCCGTCGAGTCGGCAGTAGTTGCTGCCGACTCGACGTTCTGCTTGAGGGCGACCGCGCCGGCAGGCTGTGGGTCGACCTCGATGGTCCGCGTGTGCGCAACAGGTCAGCCATCGTGGGCGGCGGCGGTGTTCGGCGTGCAGGTTCTGCCGACTCGGCGTGCAGGTTCTGCCGACTCGGCGTGCAGGTTCTGCCGACTCGGCGCGCAAGTTCTGCCGACTCGACCTGCAACTCCTGCCGACTCGGCGGGCAGGTTCTGCCGACTCGGGGGGTGGGGGAGGGGTCAGGCGAGCTCGGCCGGGGGGCCGGCGTCGGCGGCGCGGCGCTCCACGAGCTGGGCGCCGACGACGAGCCGCTCGGAGGAGCTCCAGCGGGGGTGGCAGGTCACCAGGGTCATGGTGCGCTGCTTCGCCTTCTCGCCGGGGTGGCCGGCGACGGGGGCGAGGACCTCGGTGGCGCTCGGGCTGAGGATGCGGACCCAGGTGACGTCGTACACGAGCCAGCCGTCGACGGTCTCGACGACGATGGGGTCGCCCTCCTTCAACCGGTCGAGGTCGGCGAAGGGCTCGCCGTGGGTGGCCCGGTGGCCGGCGACGGCGAAGTTGCCGACCTCGCCGGGGAGCGCGGTCTCGGGGAAGTGGCCCGGGCCACGGCTGAGGTCCTCGTCGTCGACGCCCTCGACCACGACCCAGTCCCAGTCGCCGAGCGCCGGGATGTGCAGGATGCCGAGGCCCTCGCCCGAGCTCGGGGCAGCGGGCTTTCTGGCCCCGTCCCGCCCCGACTTCTGCTGGGCCTGGAAGTCGTCACGCAGGTCGTCCTGCGCCGCCGCCGTCCGGTGGTTCGTCCACACCAGCAGGTAGAAGACGAAGATCGCCAGCACCAGGCCGGCCGTGACGGCCAGCTCGGCGGCTGCCCGAATGGTGATCCGTGTCACCGAAGTCCACACTTTGCCCACTCGATGAATATATCATCGCAGGATCGCCACTTGGGGCGACCGAGCGGAGGTTGTGGATGAGGTCCGTCGTACGCGCACTCGCGGCGATGTCAGTGGTCGCGGCGGCGGCGTCGTACGGCGTGGTCGTCGTCGGTCCGGCTGCTGCGGTCGCGTCGCCCGCGGGCGGTTGCTGGACCCACGAGCCGGCCTCCGGCTCGGACCCGGGCAGCGACATCTCGACGGCTCTCGAACCCTGGACGACCGTGCCCGACGGCGGCTTCAGCCTGGCGACCGGGGGAGCCACGGTCGCGGGTGGCACCCGTACGGCGACGGCGACGATCGCCAGCGGACCCGTGATCTCGGAGACCGACGACGTCACGGGTGTCGCCTCCTTCTACTTCTCCGTCGACGACGAGCCGCTCGACGAGCCGGTCGAGGTCGAGTTCGAGACCGAGGCCGGTGACCCGGTCGAGGAGCTGCTCGCCGAGGCCGAGGTCCCGATCACCGCCGCGGGCACCTACCGCGTGCGCCTGGAGTCGGTCGACTTCGACGTCCCGGCCGAGTCGTTCCGGGTGACCTGCAACGGGCAGGACGCCGGCGCGCCCGGCGGCATCAACCCGGTCACCACGCCGGAGCCCACCGACCTCCTCGCGGACTTCACGGCCGTCGCCACGAGCTCGGCTGCGATCACCGCGATCGCCGACCAGGCCGTCCTGAACACCGCTCGCCCGGGCGACACGGTCACCGTCGAGCTCGCGGGGCTGGCCTCGTCCACCTCGACCTCCGTGAAGCTGTGCGGCGAAGGCGGAGCCTGTGCGGCCGCCGGCAACGTCGAGACCGAGCCCGACGGCACGGCCACGGCCACGGTCACCGTGCCGGGCGGCGCCCCGGTGGGCGCCGGGTTGCTGCGCGCCAGCGACGGCGTCACCGAGGTCAGTACGCCGTTGGCGGTGCTCGGTGTCCAGATCGTCGCCGCGGACGAGAAGCTCGGTGAGGACTCCACCACCGTCACCCTCACGGGCACGGGCTGGGACCCGAACCGCCCCGTGACGATCCGCGGGTACGCCGGGCCCAGCAGTTCCGCCGCGACGACGGACGACCCGGCGCTCACCGCTGCGGTCAGCGCCACCGGCACCTTCGCCGCGGAGTACGAGGTGTCGGACCCGGTCACGAAGTCGGTCATCGTCGACCAGGCGCGCACGAGCAGCCACATCGGCTCGGTGTACCTGATCTCAGGCGTCATCGGGGGCGGCGCTCCCGTCGACCCCCCGGCCGACGGGGACGAGCCGGAGGCCCCCATCGACGACCCGTTGGACCCGGGTGGTCAGGCCCCCGGCTCGGGTGGCACGGGCACCGGCACCGATACCGGCTCGACCCCGGATGCCGGGGTCACGCCGCCCGCCGACATCCCGATCCCCGGGGACGTCCCCGTCATCGTGCCCACCCCGGGGGCGCCGGTCGTCGACGCCACCGAGGACCTGGCGGTCTCGGAGGTCCGCCTCGACGGACACGCCACCCTCGCCGAGCTGTTCGGCGGCTCTCCGGAGCGGGACCTCATCTTCCTGGTCGAGAACGTCGGCGCGCAGGCCGTGGTCGACCCCGTGGTCCGGGTCTCGGTCGGTCGCTCCGACGACGTGGAGCCGCAGCCGGTCGCCGCCGAGATCGGCGACCTCCCGCCCGGCGGCCGGGAGGTGGTGAGCGTCCCGCTCGAGCTGCCGATGGCGGCGTTCGGCACGTACCAGGTCGTCGGCCAGATCGGCGACACCGACGCCGGCGCGTTCGCGCTGGAGTGGTCGACGTACCCGTGGGGTCTCTTCGCGCTCAACGCGGTCGCCCTCGCCCTGCTCGCCTGGGGGGTGCAGCGCCGCCTGGGGCTGCGCCGAGAGTCGAACGCGGCCGCCCTCGACCTGCCCGAGAACGGCGAGGCGGTCGTCGACCTGACCGCTGCCGACGCGTGGTGGGCCTACCGCAACGGCACCGGGACGCGCCCGAAGGCGCCGGGGACGACGGTGACGGTCGGGGCGCTCTCGGACCCGGTGCTGCTGCCGCCGCCCGCGGATTCCCTGGACTCCGGCGACGCGGTCGTGGACCTCGATGCCGCCGAGTCGTGGTGGCAGAGATCGGCCGCGAAGAAGCCTCCCCGTGCTTCTTAATATCGTATATTCTTCACCGAACTTTCCCGAGCCAGTTACCGACCGAGCGGAGTGACGTCACAGGTGCAGACCACGAGGAGATGGACCCGGGACCGGTCCGCGCTACTGCGCGTCGGAGCGGTCGGGGCCGGCCTGGCGCTCATGCTCGCCGGTTGCGGCACGCTGATGCCGGGCGGGAACACCACCGGCTCGGACGGTCGCCCGGCGGTCGCGGCGGGCAACGGACCCGGCGTGACCGAGGACTCCGTCAAGGTCGTCTTCGTCGCTGTCGACCTGGACGCCGTCCAGAAGATGACGGGCTTCCAGACGGCGCCCGTGGGTGACCAGAAGAAGCAGATCCAGGCGCTCGAGGACTGGGTCAACGACAACGGCGGCCTGGGCGGCAAGAAGATGGAAGCGGTCTTCCGCATCTACGACGCCCAGTCCGACTCGCCGGCTGCCGAGGAGCAGCTGTGCAACAAGATCACCCAGGACGACAAGGCGTTCGCGGTCGTGATGACCGGGCAGTACCAGACCAACGCCCGGCCCTGCTACGCCGACCGCCAGGTCCTGGTCCTCGACGCGTCGCTCTACGCGATGAACGAGGAGTTCCTCGAGCAGTACTCGCCGTTCCTGTGGACCGCGAGCTTCCCGGAGTACGACACGTTCGTCCGCTCCTACGTCAAGGTGCTCGACGAGCAGGACTTCTTCGACGGCAGCAAGGTCGGCGTCGTCGCCTCGGACTCCCCGATCAACCGCAAGACGATCGAGGACCTCGCGCTGCCCCTGCTCAAGGACGTCGGCGTCGAGCCCGAGGTGGCCTGGGTCGACACGACCGACACCAGCACCCTGCTGCAGGGCCTCGACCAGGCGGGCGTGACCTTCCGCAGCAAGGGTGTCGAGCGGGTCATGTTCCTCGGCGGCTCGCGGATGGCCTCGGTCTTCGCCACCGTGGCCGGGTCCCAGGAGGGCTTCGCGCCGAAGTACGCGATCTCCAGCTTCGACAACCCGTCGTTCTTCGTGAACAACCCGACGACGATCCCCGAGGGGACGACCGACGGCATGGTCGGCATCGGCTTCCACCCGCCCCAGGACGTGCCGGACAGCCAGCTGAAGTTCCCGACCGGCGAGGCCGAGACCTCGTGCATCGACATGTACGCCGCCGCCGGGATCAAGTTCGAGAGCCGCGAGTCGGCCCGGGTCGCGCTGCCGTACTGCGACGCCACCCGCCTGCTCAAGCTGGGCGCGGACGGCAACAGCGGCGACCTGAACGCCGCGACCTGGGCCGAGGCGGTCGACCGCGACGGCTCGCAGTTCCAGTCCGCGTCGGGTGCGGGCAACGCACTGGGCGACGGTGGCCGGGCGGCCATCGGCTCCTACCGCGTGCTGCGGTTCGACGAGGCGACCGGCAACTTCGTCTACGAAGGACCCGAGGTCCCGTTCGATGACAAGTGACCTGAACGACTCCGGGACCGGGACAGGGAGCGCTCCGGCGCTCGCCTGTTCCGGCATCCGGGCCTCCTACGGCCCGGTCCAGGTGCTGTTCGACGCCGGTCTCGTGGTCGAGCAGGGCGAGATGGTCGCCCTGCTCGGACCCAACGGCGTCGGGAAGAGCACCCTGCTGAAGGTCATCGGCGGCCTGCTGCGTCCCGATGCCGGCACGGTCAGCCTCGGCGGGGTCGACGTCACGTCCCTCGCGACCCGCAAGCGGGTCGGCATGGGGTTGTGCCAGGTCGTCGGCCAGGCCACCTTCCCCTCCCTCAGCGTCACCGAGAACCTGTCGATGCACGGCTACACCAGCGGCGACCGGAAGTGGACCAAGGAGGCCGTCGAGGCGGCGCTCGCGGTCTTCCCGCGCCTGCACGCCCGCCGGGACCAGCCCGCCTCGACCCTCTCCGGAGGCGAGCGCCAGATGCTCGCCCTGGCCAAGTCGATCGTCTCGGAGCCCAAGGTGCTCGTCATCGACGAGTTCTCCCTGGGCCTGGCTCCGGTCGTGGTGGGCGGCCTGATGGAGCTGGTCCGCAGACTCAATGAACGGGGGAGCGCCATCCTGCTCGTCGAGCAGTCGGTCAACGTTGCGCTCTCGCTCGTGGACCGCGTCTACATGATGGAGAAGGGCGAGATCATCGCCGAGGAGTCCGCGGCCACGCTGGCCGCCGATCCCGAGCGGGTCCGCACCCTGATGCTCGGTGGGCACGCGGCGGTGACGGCATGAGCGGCTTCGACTTCGGCGTCGACCGGTTGGTCATCGGCCTCTTCACCGGCCTGACCTACGGCCTGCTCGCCGTCGGCCTGGTGCTGGTCTACCGCTCCAGCCGCTTCGTGAACTTCGCGCACGGCTCGGTCGGCGCGTTCGGCGCCTCGCTCCTCGCGCTCTTCGTCGTCGACTGGGGCGCGCCGTACTGGTTCGCCTTCGTGATCGCGATCGTCCTGGCCGCGCTGCTGTCGGGGCTGATCGAGGTCGTCGTCGTCCGGCGCCTGGCCGGCCGGCCGAGCCTGGTCGGCATGATCGCGACCCTCGGGCTCTCGCAGCTGATCCTGGTGATGTCGCTGCTCATCAACAGCGACGGCGTCAGCGGCTTCACCTTCCCGAAGCCCACCCAGCTGCCGACCTTCGAGATCCAGTCGCTGCCGATCGGGACGCCGTACGTCGCGATGCTGGTGCTGGCTCCGGTGCTGCTGGCCGGGCTCGGCTGGTTCCTGCGCCACCACCGGATGGGGATCGCCATCCGGGCGGCGGCGGACGACCCGGACACCGCGCGCCTCGAGGGCATCCCGGCCACCTGGATGGCGACCCTTGCGTGGACGATCGCCGGCGGCATCGCGGCGTTCTCGGCCATCCTCGTGACCCCCACGACCGCCGGTTCCGGCATGGAGGGCCTCGGCCCGGACCTGCTGCTGAAGGGTCTCGCCGGCGCCGTCATCGCGCGGATGTCGTCGATCCCGATCGCCATCGCGGCCTCGCTGGGCATCGGCGTGATCGAGCAGCTGCTGCTGTCGAACCCCAACACCCGTGGCCTGGTCACGGTCGTGATCGCCCTGATCATCGTGACCGCCCTGCTGCGCCAGCCGCAGCTCGGCCGTGCCGGCTCGGACAAGGGCCGGTGGCGCCGGGTGGTGCTCGCGCCGTTGCCCGACGCCTACCGCAACGTCCGCAGCATCGTGTGGCTGCCCCGCGTGGGTGTCGCCGTCGGCATCGCCGTCTCGGTCGGCCTCGCCTACGTCATCAGCAACGACACCGCGTCGGTGCTCACCCTGGTCTGCGGCTACACGCTCGTCGGGCTCAGCGTCGGACTGCTCACGGGCGTCTCGGGACAGCTCTCGCTCGGCCAGTTCGCCTACGCCGGCATCGCCGCGGCGGCCTCGGTGCACGTCGTCGACTCCACCGGCAACTTCCTCTTCGGCCTGCTGTGCGGTGTCCTCTCCGCGGCACTCGCCTCGGCCCTGGTCGGCATCCCGGCCATGAAGCTGCGCGGACTGGCGCTCGCGGTCTCGACGCTGGCCTTCGCGCTGGCGACGTCGACGTGGCTGCTGCGTCAGGACCTGTTCCTCGGCGACGGCGTCTCGCCGGCCAAGCCGACCTGGTGGAACTACCCCCTGTCGTTCGCCGTCGACTACTACCTGTTCGCCCTGCTCGCGCTGTGCATCGGCGTGTGGGTCACCAACAACCTGCGCCACGGCGGCTTCGGCCGGATGCTCCAGGCGCTGCGTGACAACGAGGACGCCGCGCGGGCCTTCACCGTCGGCCACCGGATGCGGATGATCCAGCTGTACGCCGTCTCCGGCGCGCTCGCCGGCCTCGGCGGCATCGTCGTGGGCCACGGTCAGTCGCAGCTGACGGTCAACTCGTTCCCGGCCGACGCCAGCATCGACGTCGTCGCCCTGACCGTCGTCGGCGGTCTGACCGTCACCCTCGGCCCCCTCATCGGCGCGCTGCTGATCGTGGGTCTGCCCGCGCTCATCGGCATGGGCATGGTCGGCCAGGCGGCGCTCGCCGTGGGCTGGCTGCTCGTGGTGATCTTCCTGCCCGACGGTCTGGGCGGGGTGCTGGTCCGCGGTCGCGACGCCCTGTACGACGCGCTCGCGCGACGCCACGGCCTCGACCCGCTGCGCGAGCGGCACGGCGTGGTCGACCTGACCGGTCAGGTCTCGTCCCCGCTGCACGAGCGACCGCGGCTGGAGGGACTGGTGCCCCGGGTGCCCGTCGAGGCGCGGAGCGCGGGATCGATCCTCGCCGTCGACGGCGTCGGCCGGCGCTTCGGGGGCGTCGTCGCGGTCGACCACGTGTCGTTCCAGGTCGCGCCGGGGGAGATCCTCGGTGTCATCGGCCCCAACGGCGCCGGCAAGACGACCTGCTTCGAGATCGTGGCCGGCTTCACGAAGCCGGACCGGGGTCGCGTCGTGTTCGACGGCATGGACGTCACCAACGCCAGCCCGGAGGAGCGGGCGCAGGAGGGCCTGGTCCGGTCCTTCCAGGACGCCGCGCTGTTCCCGACCCTCAGCGTCCGCGAGACGCTGATGGTCGCCCAGGAGCGGGCCGAGCCGACCCGGCTGTGGACCTCGGCGCTCGGCGTCGCCTCCGCGGAGAAGGACAAGGCGCTGGCCGCCGACGAGGTCCTGGAGCGGATGCGCCTGACCCGCTACGCCCGCCACGCCGTCGGCGACCTGTCGACCGGCACCCGGCGCGTGGTCGAGCTGGCCTGCCTGCTCACCCTGCAGCCGCGCGTGCTGCTGCTCGACGAGCCGTCGGCCGGCATCGCGCAGAGCGAGAGCGACGCCCTGGGCGACCTGCTGCTCTCGATCCGCGAGGAGCTCGGCACGACCATGGTCGTCATCGAGCACGACCTCCCGCTGCTGTCGCGGCTGTCCGACCGGATGCTCGCGATGAACCTCGGGCGCGTGATCGCGACCGGCAGCCCCGACGAGGTCCGCAACGACCCCGCGGTCGTGACGTCGTACCTCGGCGCCGACCAGGCCGCCATCCACCGCTCCGGGCTGCGGCTCGCGAGCGACCACGGGGCCATCACCCCCGATCCGTTGACCGACCCGATCCAGCCCGTGACGAGCCGATGAACAACCTTGAGGAGATCGTCGTGAAGAGACGAATGACCATCCTGACCCGATCGCTGGTCGCGGTGGCCGCCCTGGCCGTGGTGCTGGTGACGGCGCCCCCGAGCTTCGCGGCGCCGACCCTGACCGTGAGCGCGTCGCAGAACCTGCAGGACGGCCAGACCGTGACGATCTCCGGGGCCGGCTTCGAGGCGGGCCTGAAGGGCATCGCGATCGGGCAGTGTCGCGAGGGGTACGTCGGTCCGGGCGACTGCAACCTGCAGGGCGGCGCGAAGTTCCGCGACGCGGACGGCAGCGGCAACGTCGCCTCCTTCGACATCGTCGTCAAGGAGAAGTTCGGCGCGGTCGACTGCACCAAGGAGACCTGTGTCATCGCCGCCGGTCCGCTGCCGGGTGCCGCCGACGACGCGACCGTCAAGGCCAACACCTACGTGATCAAGATGAGCTTCGGTGCCGCGCCGGCGGCCGAGCCGACGCCGAGCGCCCAGCCGAGTGTCGCCGCGACGACGGCCGCTACGCCGACGACCGGCGACACGCTGCCGAAGACCGGTGCCGGTGACTCCGTCCCGGTGCTGCTGCTCGGCGCGACCGCGCTGCTCGCCGCCGGTGCCGGCGTGATGCTGCTGGTGCCGGGCCGCCGGCGGGCCGAGGCCAACCGATGACGGCGCGCACCAGATTCGGTCGGCTCCGGCACCCGCTCGCCGCGCTCCTGGCCGTCGGCGGTGTCGTCGTCGGCTCGGTGGCCGCGATGGGCGGCTCCGCGCCGGCCTCCGCGGCCCCCGGTGACCTGGTCGGCACGACGGTCTTCAGCTGCGTCGTGACGCCCGACGGCTCCGCCGGCTATCCCGCATTCGCCTACAACGGGCAGATCACGCTCACGGCCGGCCGGGAGACCGGGTCGTCCACCGTCGGCGTGGTCGCGAAGGTGTCGGACATGTCGCCGGTCGCCCCGGTGGACATGGACGACCTGGCGTTCACCAACGAGCTCTCCCTCGAGATCGACGGGACGCCGGTGAAGCTCCAGGGGAGCGGTCGCGTCACGGCTCCGGCGGACACGTCGTTCGCAATGCCGGACCTGCAGGGCACGTTCGAGTCGACGGAGGACGCGGTCGACGTCGAGGTGACCGGCTTCGGCTTCGTGATGGCGTACTCGCCGACCTTCAACTTCACCGGCGTCTGCTCGGTGACGAGCGGGGCGGCGCTCGGCACGCTCACCCTGACCGAGGGCTCGGTCCCGACGATCCCCGTGAAGCCGACGGTGACCACCACGGTGACCGCCACCGTGACTCCGTCCCCCTCCGGCTCCGCGGGTGATGGCAACGGCTCCAAGTCCGGGAAGCCGGCCAGCGGGAAGGTCACGCTGACCTGCATGCTGATGCCGTTCAACAGCGAGTTCTCCTACCCCGGGACGATCAGTGTCTCGGGCTACCGGGAGAGCGCCGGTGACCCGGTCTCGCTGACGGCGAAGATGGCCGACATCCCCGGCATCTCCATCGTCCCGATCGACGGCGTCATGGACGTCACCCTCGGCGTCCAGGTCGGCGGCGAGAAGACCACGCTGAAGGCGTCCACCCAGGCCAAGGCCCCGGCGAAGTCGCCGGTCGCGGTGCCGCCGCTGAAGGGCGAGGTCGAGGTCGACGGTGACGAGCTGGAGGTCAAGGTCAACACCTTCACCTTCAACTTCCCGGCCGACAGCGTCTCGGCGGACTGCACGGCGCCCGGTGGCGGGACCACGCTGGGCAAGATGACCGTCGGCAGCGAGGCCGCGGAGGACGACGACGAGGACACCCCGCCGGCCACCACCGACCCCGGCACGAGCACCAGCTCCGGCGGCACGCTGCCGAAGACCGGCGGCGGTGACTCGCTGCCCGTCGTCGCCCTGTGGGCGCTCGCGCTGACCCTGCTGGGTGCGGCCGGCCTGCTCTGCGTCCCGCAGGTGGCGCGCAAGAAGAGCTGAACCTGACGCTCACACCGAGAGAGCCCCCCGCGACCAGGTCGCGGGGGGCTCCCTCGTACTTCCGGGACTAGCCGTTCGCCGCCGACAGGGCGGCGGCGTCGTACGACCGGCTCGCGGTGAAGCCGCTCGCCGCCAGACGCGCGACCGAGATCGGCTTCTGGGGCGAGGCGATCTCGTCGCGGTAGGTCAGGGCCGGGAGGCCCTGGGCCGCGGAGAGCGCGTCGAAGATCGCCGCGTTGGTCGGCGGCACCTCGGCGTGGGTGAGGTTGTGCAGGCCGGTGATGCGGTGCTCGAGCGCGTGCACGACCGCGTCCGCGGCGTCCTCCACCGCGAGGCGGTAGAAGAGCGCCTCGCTGCTGAACGGCACGGAGCCGCCGAGGTACTGGTGGGCCATCGCCACCTTCGCCTCGACCGGCGGGTCGCCGGCGCCGAAGATGTCCCCGCACCGGAAGACGCAGGTGCGGTCGCCGGCGCGGTCGAGGTAGACCTTCTCCATCGCCAGGAACATCGTCGGGCTCGGGTCGGTCGAGTCCGTGACCGCTCCGTCCTCGGTGACCTCGGCGTCCTGGTCCTGGGCGTTGCCGTAGACCGAGGTCGACGACAACGCCACGAGGTACGGCGCGTCGCCGGAGGTGGTCGCCCCGGTGACCGACTCGGCCGTCTCGACCAGGATCTCGCGGTAGGTCACCGCGCGTTCCTCGGGCGTCATCGAGCTCTGCGCATTCGGCCCGGCGGCGACGACGACCGCGTCGCGGCCCTCGAGCGCGGCGCGCACGGCGTCCCGGTCACTGCCCCGCAGGACGAGGACCTCGTCGAACTTCTCCCGCAGCCCCTCGACCTTGCCAGGGGTCGTGGTGGTCGCCGCGACCTCGTGGCCCAGCTCGCGCAGCCGGGCGCCCGCGAGGGTGCCGACGAGGCCGGCCCCGATCACGAGGACCTTCATGCGCGGTCCGCCAGCTCGCGGATCTGGCCGAGGCCCGCGCGGGTCGCCACGAGCTCCTCGACGCGCTCGGCGCCGAGGAACTTCTTGGACAGCTCGTTCATCGGGTCCATGGTGTAGCCCAGGGTGCGGACCTGGTGGTCGCGCTCGCGGAGCGCCGCGCGCTCCTCGACCGGCACCGGCTGCGCCTCGCGCACCCAGCCCAGCCAGGTGTCGACCCGCTCGCGGACCGACTCGCGCAGCACCTCGACGGCCTCCTCGTCGCTGCAGGTGGCCATGTAGGAGTTGGCGACGGGGGAGTTGAAGGCACGCATGTAGGTGCCGTGGCTGACCGACCACAGGAAGCGGTCGTCGCCGCGCAGCTTCAGCCACGAGGCGTTCTGCGGCTCGAAGTAGCGGTTGAGGTAGTCGACGTCGACCATCGGGTCGCGCCGGGGGACCAGGTCGCTGAAGTGGAACACGTTGGGGACGGTCCCGAACACGATGACCAGGTGCGGCACGTCGATGTGCGGCCCCAGCCACACCTGGAGGTTCATGTCCAGGATGGATGCCTTGCGGTTGCCGATCCAGGAGTGCACGAGCCACTCCACGCCCTCGTCGGGGTCGCCGACGTACGGGTGGAGCGAACCCTCGTAGCCGCCGTCCTCGCTGGTCCAGTAGTCCAGCCCGGCGCCCGAGGCGTGCGGCTGCACGTCCAGCTCGGCGGTGATCTTGTCCTTGGCCTCGCTCAGGATGCCCCACAGGGCGGCCCAGAGCTCGGAGCGGTCGACGTCCGGAGCCTCGGCGAGGAACTCGTGGATCGTCTTGGTCTGTGTGCTGCTCGTCATGACCCCATGCTACGGATATATGATCTACGTTGTCACTGCATCTGCGGTGGAACCGGAGGAGAGCGCCGTGATCGTCGTCGTCAGCCAGGCCTGGACCAAGCCGGGCGAGGAGCACGCCTCGGCGTACATCTCGCTCTCCGAGGAGTTCGGCCGTTTCTTCCGTGACCACCCCGGCTACCGCGGCCGTCGGCTGGTCCGGGGCGTCGAGGATCGCACGCACTTCACCCACCTGCGCTACTTCGACTCGGTGGCGGACTACGAGTCGTGCACGGAGCACCCGGAGTACCAGGACCACCTGCTCGCGATGTACGAGCACCTGCGGCCCTACGAGTCCTACCCGCGCGAGTACCTCGAGGTCGTGCTCGACGAGCCCGGGCACCTGCCCTCGTGAGCACCTTCGTCCTCGTCCACGGCGCCTTCCGCGGCGGCTGGGCGTGGCGACGGGTGCGCCCCCGGCTGATCGCGGCCGGGCACGACGTGTACGCCCCGACGCTGGACGGCGACGCGGCCGGCCTGGCGACGTGGGTGGACCAGGTCGTCAGGCTCCTGGAGTCCGAGGACCTCCTCGACGTGGTGCTCGTGGGGCACAGCCAGGGCGGCGTGGTGGTCCGCGAGGTCGCCCTGCGCGTCCCCGGCCGGCTGCGCCGGATGGTCTACCTCGACGCCGCGGTGCCCGACCCCGGCGAGCGCGCCGTCGACGTCGCGCCCGCCCCGCCGGACGACGCCCTGCTGCCGCCCCGCGACACGCTGATCCCGCCGCGTCCCCTGAGCGCAGGCGGTGATCTCGACGAGGCCACGACCGCCTGGCTCAACGAGCGGCTGGTCCCCACTCCGTTCGCGCCGTCCCTCGATCGGGCGTCCACCGACGAGCCGACCGTGCCTGCGTCGTACGTCTTCTTCGCGGACACGCCGGCGGCGTACCCGAGTGAGACCACCCGGGCGCGCCTCGACGCGCGCGGCACGCCGTACGACGTCCTCGACGGCGGGCACGACGGCCCGCTGACCCGCCCCGACGTGGTCGCCGACCTCCTGCTGCGATCCGCAGCGCCGCGCCTGGTGGTCGGCGCTCCCATCCACCCCGCGACCCCGACGAGAGGAACGCCGTGAGTCTCCGCGACCGGAGGGACTTCCTGGCCCGCTCCGCGCTCTATGTGCCCGGCAACGACGAGGCCAAGCTCGAGCGCATCCTGGAGCGCGGCGCCGACGAGATCATCATCGACCTCGAGGACGCCGTCGCGCCCAAGGAGAAGGACCGGGCACGGGACATCACCCGGATCTGGCTGCACGACCTGCCGGTGCTCGACAGCGTGGGCGTGTGGGTGCGGGTCAACCCGGGCCAGCTCCGCGAGGCGGACGTGCGGGCGATGGCCGGGGCGCCGGCGCTCACCGGGTTCGTGGTCGCCAAGACCGAGAACGTCGACGAGCTGCACGACCTCGACCGGTTGCTCGCCTCCGTCGGCTCGACCGCCGGCGTCGTCCCGCTGCTGGAGAGTGCGCGCGCCGTGCTGAGGGCGAGCGACATCGCCCTCGCCCCGCGGGTCCGCCGGCTCCAGGTCGGGGAGGCCGACCTGCGGGCCGACGTCGGCATCACCGCCGGCCCCGACGAGCGCGAGCTCCTCTACACGCGCTCCCACGTCGTCCTGGCCTCGGCCGCCGCCGGCATCAGGCCACCGATCGCGCCGGTGTCCACGAACTTCCGCGATCTCGACGCCTTCCGGGCCTCGACGGTCGAGCTCGCCCGGCTCGGCTTCGTCGGCCGTGCCTGCATCCACCCGGGGCAGGTGGCCGTGGCCAACGAGGTCTTCACGCCCGCGACCGACGAGGTCGAGGCGGCGCGACGGCTGGTCGGCCGTTGGGAGTTCGCCGGGGCCGGTGTCGCCGTCGACGACGACGGCCGCTTCGTCGACGAGGCCGTGGTGCGCCAGGCCCGGCTGGTCCTGGCGCGGGCCAGGAAGTAGCGGGCTCGCTGCTTCCTGCGGGCTGGGACGGCGGACGGAACGTCGAATTAACAGGGACGTTCCCGAAAACCCTCGGCAAACGCGGAGATATCGTATATCTTCGCGTGAGATGTAGACCACATCGGTGGCGGTGTGGTCGATCCGAGGAGGATTAATGCGTTTACGCAAGCTCGCTGGCCTGATGGTCGGCGCCGTGACGGCAGGTGTCGTGTCCCTGCCCGCACTGGCCGCGCCGGCACAGGCCGCGCCGTCGACCGAGACGGCGACCCAGGCGCTGTCCTGCACGTTCAACTCGTTCTCGATCGACTACGACGCGGACCTGACCGCGTCGGTCGACGGCACCGCGGTGACCGCTTCGCTCGCGGAGCAGTTCACGCCGGGCATGCCGGCGTTCGTGACGGTCTCGAAGCTGAAGCTCGACCTGGCCACCACGATCGACGGTGAGGCGGTGACCCTGACCGGGACCGACACCTACTCGCCGGCGCGCGCGGGCAACACGTCGTTCGACATCCCCGCCCTCAGTGGCACCCGCACCGGTACGGCGGACCCCGAGACCGTCGAGATCACGGGCGCGACGTTCACCATCACCGCGATGGGGAACGACAGCACGGTGCCCTGCGTGACGGTGGCGCCGGAGCCGACCGAGCTGACCGGGACGCAGGCCCTGTCCTGTGCCTACCAGAGCTTCACGATCAACTACGCCGCGGACCTGACCGCGTCGGTCGACGGCACCGCCGTCACCGGTGTGCTCGCCGAGGCGTTCACGCCGGGCATGCCCG